>Ga0247780_1000009_pt1 | contig 163091 bp, 127 predicted proteins | sample UWRJL079202R5_FD_179927 | JGI IMG/M metagenome (GOLD analysis project Ga0247780, IMG submission 179927) | Plant litter microbial communities from Arlington Agricultural Research Station in Wisconsin, United States - UWRJ-L079-202R-5 | ecosystem: Environmental > Terrestrial > Plant litter >...
GAAGGGGTGCCCGCTGCCGGAGTCGGGCCCGGTTGAGCTGCGGAGGATGTCCCATTCTGTTTGGGCGGAGGGGTCGCTTGGCTGGATGGGGGAGATGGGGGACGGGATGAAGAACTCGTGGTGGTGATGGTGGTGGTTTGGTGTCGTGTGGGCTTGCGGGGAGGTGATTATCCTGTCACTGCTGTGCTGTGAGGGCTGTTAGTACGGGATTCTGGTTCGTTTTGGGTTTTTTTTTTCTGGCAACGCAGCTTTTCCGCCCGGAGCTGAGTCTGGTGGACTCACAGGATGTCGGTGGTGCAGCAGCGTCTGGCTCTGGTCGAGCCAGTTCTGCTGCCAGAAGGACGAGAGGCCCGGCGCAAAGATGTCGATCTTGGGGAAGCCAGGCTGGTGCGCGTAGATGACGTCGTTGTTCATGCCCGTGCTGCTGCTGCTGGCCAGGTGCGAGATGTCGTCGGGCTCAGACCACGCATGTCTCTCTGGAAACGAGCTCTCGCTCCTGGATGCGAGGTTGTAGGCCAATCGGCTGGTAGGAATAGTATGCATCGTTACGTCGCTCCTCCTCGAGATTTGCGGCACCCGCAAGAGTGGTACGGGTACGGTACGTCGGGCGGTCGCTGCGCGTCTGTCGGGTTGGGCTCGGCCCCCTCCTAATCGAGACTTCGAAACTCGGAGCTCTGTGCGGTTCTAGTCGTAGACGCAAGGTAAAATCCCGCTCAAGACGGACGAGACGAGGTACGCGGCGCCGCACTCTTCAAGTCGGTTTTGTGCATCTCTGAGCTGGCCCACGCGATCACTTTGCGCAAGCACACCATCTGAAGAGGATGGCAGATCGCTATTCAACGCAAATATGATGAAGGGGAGAAGCCCGAGACTAGAGGTCCCCGAGCCTCGGGCTCTACGCAGACGCAAGCGGGCGCCCAGATGCGCCCTGGGGCGGGTATGGCACTTTGCCGCATTCTGCTGCGCTGGCTGGCTGGCGGATGCAGAAATGCAGAAGAATCACAGAACGCCCGCCAAAAGGAAGCAACATGTGCTCGGCGCCTGGGCAAGAGTTGGGGGGTCTTCGCACCGGGAAACCAGGGCTCACGTAAACACAACGTAAAGATAAAAGAGCACGGCCCACCGCCGCAGCTGGGCCGTCCAATCCTTCATTGTTCTCGCAACAAGGGGGGTACCAATCCGTAGCTTTGCAGCCTTTTGCTCGACCTGCATCGCGTCAGAAGACGTGATTACGCCACTAAACCATAAGCGACCCTGTCGCGCCCGCTAGTGTGCAGACCACCCAATCCTGTCGCCAGCAACCTCTGTGCGTCAAGATGAAAGACGTCGACGAGCGGCCCCAAAGCAGCAAGGTGTCGAGAGCTGATCTCCGGAGCTGGGGCTGCGGCCTTGCGTCGGCGGCGACCTGGAGGCGGGTTGTGCCATTGTGCCATCGTCGAGGCCGTCGAGCTGAGCATCGGCGGAACAGCAGGATTCCTTCCAGAAGGGCGGTAGGTACCAGCTCCCCGGCTCCCCACAATCCTGTGCCGTGTCCGAATCTCAGCTCCCAAGCCTTAACGCGGGGGTCATCTGCGTTTAAATGTTGCGCAGCTGGCCCAACCCAACCAACCGCCACCCGCGATGACTGAGAACGACGCCCGGATGGGGGGGCCGAGGGTCGTGCCATCCTGATCTCCCACCATCCACCGCACCAAATCTGCGGAGTCCGAGGCTAACCACAGCCGATCCGGGGTTGAGCGAAGCTACACTAGTTAGGAGTTTCGTTAGTTGGGTTGGGTGCCGTTGATCTCCGCGAGCCTTAGCGAAGATCGCGTGCTAGAGGTGTGGTTGACGACCGTGACGACCAGACGCGATCAGCACGCGAGCCTCTGATGAGTTCATCGGAGGGGCGGTCCAGCATCTCAAATCTCAAGGAGACCCCGCTCAGTGCGAGAAGGGAGTCAGGAAGCGACGACGGTCCTTCGCCGCATCAGCGCCGTGAGTGCGCACCAAATTCCGGTTCAGTCGCCACCGTGACATCTGCCAACCCTCCCGCCATATGCAGTGTTGTTGAGATCGCCGGCCTCATCACCAAGTCACACGGCACCCCTGGACAGCCTTACCGACTCGTACTATGTACGACTCTCCTACCTTGCTGCGTACCTTCGCAGACTGCTGGGTCGGGCGCGTCCCAGGTCCCAGACATCAATCCATCACATTGAGCAGGTGGAGATCTACCCCACCCTGGACGTCAATTGGCGACCCCGACACCCAGAATAGCCCAAACGGTAGCACTCCCAAGCCTATTCCGCGGTATTGGAACCGATGCGGAGCGGCCGCGGAGAAAGACAATGCCATCTCGTTCCAGGGACTGGGCAGCCCCATAGTACTTCTCGACGTGGGGAAGCGAGAGATTGACTGGCCGAAAGATGGGAGGAAGGAGCTTCCATGCTGCACCACTGGCTGCAGCTGTGCTTTGGGTTGCTGTGTCGAATGTCGAATATGGAGGCTTGATCGCGCAACCGCACCCCTGTCATCCCGTCATGTCGAAAACCGTGCGGGCGGCCCTGCTATACGTCAGCCGTACCGCGCCAATAACCTCGATTTCCCCACTAGCCCCAATGCGGCAAGCTCGCCGCCTTCAGCGCTAGCGCGGCCCACGGCAGGCCCTGAACGCTACTGGAAGTCCAGTGCTTTTCACGGGGAGGCGGTGACCTCTATTCCGTACCTACGTACACGCAGGCGGTCCAGCACCCCATATTCAACACCGCATTACGTCCACTTTGCGAGCAACGCAGGTACTGCTGCATTCCTCCATGACGGTTTGGGGCAAGGGAAACGAACCATCAACCCTGAGCAGATCCTAGCGACGATGCCGAAGCGACCGCGGCGATGGGGCCGCCTCTATCTGTACTTTGTAGGTGCGGATAGTTGCCGGGGCAAGCCAGGGCCGTCAGCCAGGTGGAGGCTGGCAGCCTCTCAAAGTTAGATGGCCGGCACCGAGGATATTCCTCAGAACTTCCTCAGGAGAGCTGACAAACAATGGATACCAACGGGCTAGTTCAGACCAAGGAGATGAGCACGCACCGACGAGATGATGAGCGCACAAAGAGAAAAAAAAGAACGAGTAAGAGACACGCGAGCTACTCGCAGAGGGTGCGCCACAGCTGCACGACGCTCAAACAGTCGTCTTCCGCCAACAGTGGCCGTGGGTCGCCTGCCTAGCACTCGCCCAGGCGGCTCCTCGTGCGCCTCACAGCAACCAAGCTTCGTGGAGGCCTTGGTTCGTCGTGGGAGCAGGGGAAAACACCGCTGCCCAGCATTGCCCAGAGATTTGCTGCGCCGATTGACGTGTGCCGAGCGATCCGTCTTGGCTTTTGCTGGCATTTGACTGCACACCACGAAACGGTTGTTTCTGGCGATATACGCAGCAGATACCATCGCGACTTTGGGTTGATGGGGCGTGGTTGAGGGTCTCTCGGCTGCGTAGTTAAGTATCTGCCAGCAAGTTCAGGGGAGCTGTGGGGTCTGCCCGCTGGAGCTAATAACTTTATGTAAGGCAGGCAGCTGGCCAGGCCGTGCAGCAACCCAGGTTGGCGGTCCACACTGGATTTCGGGAGGGGCAAGATCCCCCTCCCGCGGGCGGGGGCAGGGAACTTTGTCAAGCCGTCGGACAATGGTGCGAGATCTCGTCAGTCAATAACGCCAGGCGGCTGCAACCCGCGACTTATCTCTGGCGAATTGCATTGGCCCAATGACAGCAATGGCACCGCTCCCGGCTAGCACTGCCAGACCGGGACGCAGAAGGAGGCACTTGCTTGCTCCTGCAGACGTTGCGGACAATGCTACATGGGCGCCAGGTAGCTTTGGTTCGGGGAGGATGGGGGCAAGTGTGCTCGAGAGGGGGGCCCCAGCTGTCGCAACCCGCGCTCGCTACCTGGCGTCGGTCTTTGCCGCACCGCACGCTCGCGGTCCCACAACCGGAGCTCTGCATTCTCTGCATTCCCATGTGTCATTGCTACCCGCATGACTGGGGGATGATCGGCAGCCCAGCAGCCCAGCAGCAGCTCCAGCAGCTCCAGCGTAACGGCAGCCTCCAGATTGCGAGAGGGAATTAAACGCGTCGTCGGGAGCGCCCACGCCCTTGCATGCTTCGCATATAAAGCGGCCCTCCCATGCGGGCACCATTTTGCCGGCAAGCTCTCACGCCGCTCCAGCACCGCCGACCACACCACTAGACGATCCGGTTCCGCAAGCATGGCTCACAACACGACCGGCGACCGCGTCAAGCGGTTCTTCGGCATCGACCCCGATGAGGACAGGCGCCACGATGCCGCTCTCTTCGACGACGGCTCCTTCGTCGAGGAGGACATCTCCACCGCCGACTTCCTGCGCAGCATCTTCCCCTCCGGCTCCGGCATTGCGGCGTACCTCAGGGAGCTCTTCCCCTTCATCGGGTGGATCTTCCATTATAACCTAACGTGGCTTCTCGGCGATATCATCGCTGGTGAGTCTGGCCCCGACAATTTGGCGGGGGATCGTCGCTAACAGCCGCAGGTGTCACCGTCGGTTTCGTCGTCGTGCCCCAGGGCATGGCGTATGCGCTGCTCGCCCAACTCCCCCCTGAGTACGGGCTGTACACATCGTTCGTTGGCTTTATTCTCTATTGGGCGTTTGCAACATCCAAGGATATCACCATTGGTGTAAGTGCATTCCGAATACCGAACCGCAGTTCGCATTTGTCTAACGCTCCGTGTGTTTAGACCGTTGCTGTCATGTCCACCATCGTCGGAAACATCATCATCTCTGTGCGCGCTGTGCATCCCGAACTGGAGCCTGAGGCGATTGCGAGAAGCTTGGCCTTGATCTCGGGTTGCGTCTTGCTTTTCTTCGGCATCATTAGATTCGGTTGGATCGTCGAGTTCATTCCCTTGGTCGCTATCGGTGCCTTCATGACTGGCTCGGCCATCAGCATCGCCTCTGGACAAGTTCCCACCCTGCTGGGTATCACGGGAGTCAACACCCGCGCTGAGACCTACTTGGTCATCATCAATACCCTCAAGGGCCTGCCGCGATGCAAGCTGGACGCTGCGATGGGTCTGACAGCATTGTTCGGGTTGTACTTTTTCCGCTGGATCTGTGCCTTTATGGGCGAGAAGTACCCAAACAAGCGCAAGATGTGGTTCTTCATCTCAACCCTTCGCATGGCCTTCATCGTCATTCTGTACATTCTTGTCAGCTTTCTCGCAAACAGGGGCATCTCGAAGGCTTCTGATGCCAAGTTCAAGATTCTAGGAACCGTTCCCAGTGGTAAGTGAATCTCACCTCTTCGTCCTCTGCCAGCGCTGACTTCTTCCTGCAGGTTTCCAACACGTTGGCGCACCACGCGTGGACAAGGAGATTCTCGGCGCAATTGCAGGAGATCTTCCCCTGACCATCATTGTCTTGATCATTGAGCACATTGCCATCTCGAAGTCGTTCGGCAGAGTGAACAACTACATCATCAACCCGTCGCAGGAGCTTGTTGCCATCGGCTTCACCAACATCTTTGGTCCGTTCCTCGGAGGGTACCCGGCCACCGGATCTTTCTCGCGGACTGCCATCAAGTCGAAGGCCGGTGTCCGAACGCCACTTGCTGGTGTCTTCACCGCCGTCATTGTCCTCCTTGCGCTGTACGCCCTGACCTCGGTCTTTTTCTACATTCCCAGCGCCGGGTTGGCCGCCATCATCATCCACGCTGTTGGCGATCTCATCACGCCGCCCAAGGAGGTCTACAAGTACTGGCAGACCTCCCCTCTTGAGGTCCTCATCTTCTTCGGCGGTGTCTTTGCCTCGATCTTTAACACCATTGAGACCGGCATCTATGTGACGGTTCTTTCGTCCCTTGCCGTGTTGTTGTTCCGCACTGCCAAAAGCCCTGGCTATTTCTTGGGCAAAGTCAACGTCCTCACGACGCCCCGAGACAATGTACGCGGCGGCGCCAGTGTTCCCCGCCAGAGCCTAGCGGGCGAGGCAGCCCACCCGGCATTCATCCCCATTGACAAAGGCGACCGGTCGAACCCCGAGATTGACCTCAAGAACCCCTACCCCGGCGTTTTCGTGTATCGCTTTGGCGAGGGTCTCAATTATACCAACTCGGCTCGCCATCTCGACGCCCTGACCATCCACATCTTCAAGAACACCCGAAGGACGCAGCTGGGCAAGTACAGCAAACTCGGAGTAAGTTATCGACGTTCCTCAAGAACAAGCTGTCGCAGATTGCTGACGTGATGATCGCATAGGACCGCCCATGGAATGACCCCGGCCCGCGCCGCGGCGAGGCTGATGACAGCGAGGAGATCGCCGCTCGGCCGACGCTTCGCGCGGTAGTACTCGATTTCACGGGTGTAAACTTCCTCGATGTCACGGCTACTCAGGCCTTGGTCGACCTGCGCAACCAGTTCAACCGCTACTCGGATCCTGATATTGTCGAGTGGCACTTTGCTGGCGTTACCAACCGCTGGACTAAGCGTGCACTTGTAACTGCAGGTTTTGGTGCTGATAGCATCCACCCCTCTGCGGCCAGCGACGAGAAGGGCGCCAGCTCTGGCCCGCTGATCGCCATCGGTGGCGCAGCAGGTTCTGGCTCGGAGCCTGCGGTTCAAGCGGCACCAAGCAGCGGCAAGCGCATCGATGATATTGAGGCCGGGGAGATCTCGCCTGTCTCGTCCACGCGAATCAACGGAAGGCTAGTGCCCGTGTACGGTATCAACCGACCATTCTTCCACATTGACCTCGAGACTGCGGTCAAGAGCATCGTGCAAAACTTGGATGTTGGGGCTTCGGAGTCTAACTGAGACGTGATCGGTTGGCGAGTTGTCTTGTTTGGGTAATGGGACCGGGGTTTGTTTTCTGTGGATTAGATGATACCAATTAGCACCGTTTCGCGTAGCTGTTTAATCTGAATAAGTTGAGGGGTCAGAACCATTCAATTGTGCCTCATGTTGGACGTCCCACGCTGTGCGCGTTTGTGTCTTTGTGTTGTCATTGGGTGGATATGGTTGCGTCCCACAGAAGTGGCATTGTGTGTTGTTTGCGGCGTGCTGGTTGTGCCATGCATCGCGAGTTGGCTGTTCGCGACCGTGGTCGCATTATTTGCTGTCAAAATGTCTGGTTGTATGGTGGAAAGTCGCATCGAGTCTTCAACCCCGGCGAAAACCAAAAACCAGGTGAAGGGAGTCCGGCCAATATGTACAGGGCAGGAGCTGTCGCAACCGGTTGCCGGCCACGACTCGGCAGTCGGCCCCACAAAAGCCGCCCATATTGGCGGCAATCGGTCCCACAATTCGGCACCGAGAACCGCTGCAGGCAAATTGCAATCACCTGCATTCGGTTGACCTGCATTCAGTTGACGTAAAAGCGTTCAGATGATCTTGTGTGAAAGGTTATTTTTGTGCTAGTGCTAGGACTTTACAAATACGCCGGCTGGACGTGCTGGCTTTTGTGAGAGGTTCAGCCAACGCTGCCTGGATTTGCTTGAGGCTGAGCCGGTCTGGTGAAAGGAGCTGCCAACAGCAGAGTACATTTTTGGGCGAACTGTTGCTCTGCTGCGCAACCAACCACGTTTAAAATACAATAACGCTCCTTCTTGTATCGCCCCTGAATCGTTGTGGCGCTTCCTCTGCAAGGCTTGGCTTGCTTTCTTCTGCCGAGATGTCAACCACACAGTCATATCCTTCAGTCGACCTGCGAATCATCTCAAAGATCAACCGGCAGACCGACCTCTCGACCCGGCGCCAAGGTGAAAGTTCCTCCAGCTTCAAACGAGTATTGTACCCGTGCGTGATGCATACCGTGCGTTCGAATCGGGCCAGAGAAATGAGCTCTGCTCGTGTGACCTCAGCTGCACGGTTCTATAGCGGCAGCCGAGGTCTCTGACTTATCTTCTGCCCCTTTGAGTCTCAGCAGCGGGTAAAAGGCCGTCGGGTTACACCATGCTGGGTTACACCAGGCAGCGATTTGAAATACCATCAACCAATTTGCCGTGAAAGTGTCGCCGGGGTTTGAATTCTCTAGCAGTTTGTCTTGGAATCTTGCCGTGTACGAGATAGTTCGCTTGGTTCAAACCACCTGCTTAGACATGAGGTAATCGATGCCGTCCAGTATCCCAATCGTGGGCGTAAGTGATAAGTTAGTGTGTTTCCTCTGACTCGCATTCCTTGCCCCCCCTTTTCTCCCTCCAACTCCTTTGGACATTCGTTCCCGTTCCCGCAAGTTGGTTTCGTCAAAGGACACCGCCAGGAACATCACCAAGAACACCAGCAAAATGCCTCTCCCGGATGCCATCTCCCTCGCTCAATGGGCAGGTATCACCATCCCAGCCTTATACACCGGTACGAGCCTCCACACTTACTCACCCGTCAGCCCAACTCTCCTTACACCTGGCTAACAAACCCCCCTTCCCCACAGGAATGACCATCCAAGACTCCCTCTCCATTCCAACCATCACCGCTCACGCCCAGCCCAAAACCCTCGCAAAGCAATGGCTCAGCCTCTACCAGCGCGGTCCCCTCTGGGTCATCCCCTCGATCCTCACCTCGACCCTCTCCAACGCCTACCTCGCCTGGCTCTGCCCCTCCCCCACCACCAACCCTCCCTTCCCGACCCAGCGAAACCTCTACGCCCTCAGCGCGCTAATCGCCTGGTCAATCCTCCCCATCACATTCCTGTACTTCGAGCCCGGCATCAACGGCGCGTGCAAGTGGAAGATACAGAGTTTGCTAGGGAGCGAGGGGTATGTCATGCCGCCGTTCAACGGGATTCCGTCGTCGGTGCGGCATTCCGCGACGCCGGCGGCACGCGCGTGGGCGCAGGGGCTGAGCATGAGGGAGTTGGTGGAGATGTGGGGGTGGAGGAACCATGGGCGGTGGGTGGTTTCGCTGGTGGGTGCGGTGGTGAGTGGGTGGGCGACGCTGGGCTTCTGAGTGGGAAACGGGGCGGATTCGATGATGGTGCTCGCTCGGTACTTGTGCGCATGCAGAGAGAGGATCTAGAATAGACAACCTCGCGTCAGTGGTTTAGTGGTAAAATCCATCGTTGCCATCGATGGGCCCTGCGTTCGATTCGCGGCTGACGCATATGCATGTGCTACCACTCGTTGGAGTGGAGTTCTTCTTTCTGTTCTTATCTTTTTGGCTACCGTTGTGGATTCGGCCGTGGACCATCATGGGTAGCGGAGCCCAGTGGATATCACGAGCCGGCACCCAACGGCTATCTGGGCAGGAACGGCCCGACGACGCGTCAATTACCGTGCCCAAACTCACTTTTGACTTCATTCACCAAGGCAACATTGAACTCAGTTTCTCGACATGGCGAGCCAGGAGACACATAAGGGCCGCGGCGCCGCGGAGAAACCGCCCAGTTGTCGACTGTCTCTGCACAGCATCCAAACCTGGAGCGTCAGCCACGTCAGAAGCATTTCAAGATGGCTTCCGGCACACCGCAACCGAGTGCGACGCACCCTCCTCACGCCTACGGGCCAGCGCCCACCATCACGCTGCAGGAACTCAAGCAACACCTACAGATGGCGCTGGATCGCGGCGCTGTATGGCAAAAGCGCCGTCTGCCTTACCGGACAGTGAAGGTTCTTTCTGTCACGTGGGACAACGACCGCGTCTGCGATCAGTCTGGCAGACTCTGGGCCCACAGCAAGCGCCTCGCCCATGTCTTCCGCAACTCATACCACTACGACACCATGCAATGTGTCCTCCCCGCCTCGTCCGACGAAGACACCGTCCCGAGCGCTGCACAGACGCTTATCAATGCCATGTACACCCTCCTCAAGGGCGTGACACGCAGTGATCTCATCATCATCCATTACGTGGGCCGCACCACCAGATACTCGGATGCGCGGCATCTCGATGACATGTGGCTGGAACCGGCCAACGGCAAAACCAAGGTCAACCTCTCGGCCATCAGGAGAGAGTGTTTTGGCTGCGATTCTGCCTCTGGCCCCTTGACGAATGGCGTTGTACTTCTGGACGGGGTTGCCCTGGACGACGCAAAGGAGCAGCAGCTTCAAGCGCCTGCGGACCCCTGCTTCACAACCCTCTTGGCTGAGCTACTTGAGCACGCGGCCAACACCGATCAGGTCCTCACGACGTCCAGCCTGTTTGCTTACCTGGCCACCACCCAGAAAGGCATCCAGCGGCACTGCATCACCCCTGGGAGTGCGCCGCTTGTTATCGCCCCCCTCATGTCGGCCTCACCATCCCTCGAGAATCAGCCCCGAGTACACGACAGCCTCGCCCGCCATCCGGCCTCAGTCATCCTCAGTGCTACTCTCCAGACTTCCGGATTCTGCCACGACTTTCCGAACTGGATGCCTGCATTGGAGTCCCTCCTGAAGGAAGCCAAGCCGCCAGGCCAGGACTGCATCGAACTCTTGAACATGATCCGGCCGAGCCCCAACGAGGCGATTATCACCTTCGAGGTCACCGTGGGCCTATGGGATTGTCTTCCGGATCACCCGGCTGTCAAATTCATGTCGTACACCCGAAAGATCGAACGCGAAAATCTCATGACCAACGGGCTTATCGACCCCGCCGAGGCTGGGAGTATGCCAGTGGGCTTTGTCAAAATGGGTTACCACCCCCTGACGCGCCTGCCGTTTTTGCCGCCACCTGATGCTAGCGCCTCCCGCCTTGCGGAGCGAACGGTGAACGGTGATGACGAGCTCGAGCTCCGGTTACTAGAGAAACTCCGGCTGAGCTCGGAGGATCCAGAGGAGATGGATCGGAAGGAGTGGGATGCGGTTGCGATAGATGCTGCCAGTGACGAGTCTGGGTCGGTGCATTCGGACGAGTCTCAGTTTGTGATTTGCCGGAAGCCGGCGGCTCCGAAGGGGGACCTGGACGCATCTGCTGGCACGGGTGCGTGAACAGGATCTACGTGACCTTTTTTCTGGGGAACGTGATCCACGTGACTTTGAAGGCTGATGGTCACATTGTAGGTAATGTACCAGGTATTTGAGAGGTGCAGGTCTTGAGAGGAGGGGATACGTATCATGGTAGGGTAGGTACCTTGGTAGATAGGTACCTAGGAAGGTAAAGTGAAATAGTTTAAATCGAACACATGCTATTAGGCGCGCAGAAGAAGCTTCCGAGCTGTTCGACACTCGGCGCGCTGGGCGACACAGAATGGGTGGGCACTGGGCGAAATGAGTGACATATGCCAACAAACATGGCAACGAAAACTGATATGCCCAAGACGTGATTGCATGAAATAAAATAGGGTAAAGGTAGCTAGCGGTACGTACCTTCTGCTTCGGGGCGGTTGGTGGCACGTTTGTGGATCCCCAACGTTGTAGATCGCCGGTGGTGGGACCTGCCGGATCAGGCAACTCACATGCAAAGCCCTCATCACCACACAAGTATATGTATTATGGGTAGGTAGTGTATGGTATAATCGCTTTTCTTGTGGCTGTATCTGCTCCCTTCTGCATCCCAGCCCCCCACGACGACGACAATGAAAGCGGTTCTTGCGTGCTGCGTCGCAGCGGCGGCCATTGTGGTCAGCGCCATTGACCCTCCGCGGTTGCCCCACCAGCCAATCGGCAACGGCAACGCCCTCCTGACGTACAACATCACCGTCGCCAGCCCCGGACCATTACGGGCGTCGACAACATCGGTAACATGGGCGAGTTCCGGCACAGATGGCGACTTCATCGTCATGGGCGCGGACGGACTAGTGTTTGAGAACGTCGTCAGCGGGAACAAGACCACGTTCCTCGCCGCGAGCAAAGTCCCCGCGGGCGCGGCCGGCTACTGGATCTCGCACGACCTCTCCAAGGTGCTGTGGGCCATCAACCCCACCAAGCAGTACCGCCACTCGTCGTTTGCCGCGTATCTCGTGCAAGACGTGCAGACCGGCGAGACCCGGCCGCTTGTGGAAGGCGCCAAGGACATCCAGTACGCCGTGTGGAACCCGGCCTCGGCGGAGCAGATTGCCTTTGTGCGGGGGAATAACCTTTTTGTCTGGGGCGATGGCAAGGTTAGCCAGGTTACTACTAATGGCGGCCCGGATTTCTTCAATGCGGTGCCGGACTGGGTGTATGAGGAGGAAATTTTAGGGGGCAACTCGGCGCTTTGGTACTCGCCTGATGGGGAGTATCTCGCGTATCTGAGCTTCAATGAGACGGGTGTAGAGACGTACACTATTCCGTACTACATGAACGACCAGAAGACGGCGCCTCCCTACCCGCGCGAGCTGGAGCTGCGGTACCCGAAGGTCGGCACTAAGAACCCTACTGTGGGTTTTAACCTTGTTCGTCTGTCAGATCTGGCCGTTTCTTCGCCGCCTGTTAGCGCGTGGCCTGCTGAGGATCTTGTCATTGGCGAGGTGGCATGGGTCACGGACAAGCATGACAAGGTCTTGTACCGCGCGTACAACCGGGTGCAGGACCAGGAGAAGGTGGTTGTTGTTTATACGGAGTCTGGATCCTCGACTGTTGCTCGGGAGCGGGATGGGTCTGATGGCTGGCTGGACAACAACATGGCCGTCAACTTTGTTGGCGAGATTGAGGGGAGCCAGTATTATCTTGACCTATCTGACGAGTCGGGCTGGAACCACATCTATCTTGCGTCGGTTGATGGAAGCAAGAAGATTGCTCTCACGTCAGGCGAGTGGGAGGTTGTGGCCATTCTGAAGATCGATACGGCTAGGGGTCTTGTTTACTTTACGTCGACTGAGCACCACAGCACCGAACGCCACCTCTACTCGGTGTCATGGCTGACACAGCAAAAGACTGCCCTTGTCGACGACAACGTGCCGGCCGTCTGGACTGCTTCCTTCTCCACTGGCGGGTCGTACTACATCCTTCGGTATGCCGGCCCGGACGTGCCCTACCAAGAATTATACTCGATCAACTCTTCGACCCCCCTCCGCACGATGAACAACAATACGCGCCTCCACGACATCCTTCAGACCTATAACCTCCCCAACATTACCTACCTCGAGATTCCACTCCCATCGGAAAACTACACTCTCAACGCCATGCTCCGCCTCCCTCCCAATCTGTCCCCGGACAAGAAGTACCCCGTCCTTCTCACGCCTTACGGCGGCCCCGGCGCACAGGAAGTAACCAAAGCCATGGCCTCCTTCGGATGGACCTCGTACATCACCTCGGACCCCGAGCTCGAATACATCACACTAACAGTCGACAACCGTGGCACCGGAAACAAGGGGCGTGCGTTCCGTTCCGCCGTGGCGGGCAACCTCGGCGAGCTCGAAGCCGCCGACCAAATCTTTGCCGCCAAGTGGCTCGCCGCCAACTACCCCATTGTCGACGAGAACAAAATCGGCATCTGGGGCTGGTCATACGGCGGCTACCTGACCGCCAAGGTCGTCGAAGTCGGCGACCCCATCATCAGCATGGGCATCGCCACGGCTCCCGTCAGCGACTGGCGTTTCTACGACAGCTTGTACACAGAGCGGTACATGAAAACTCCCGCGACCAACCCGGCGGGGTACAACCGCAGCGCCGTGAGCAAGACGGATGGCTTCAAGAAGCTTGCGGGTGGTTTCCTCGTGCAGCATGGCACGGGCGATGACAACGTGCACTTCCAGAACGCGGCGGCGCTGGTGGATCTGCTGATGGGCGCCAAGGTCGGGCCGGATAAGTTGCAGGCGGCATACTTTACGGATTCGGATCATGGGATTAGTAGGAATGGGGCGGGGACGTATTTGTACAAGCAGCTTACGAGGAAGCTGTTTGATGAGAAGAAGAGGGCTGTGGGGGAGAAGGAGGGGCATCAGTGGAGTAGGAGGACTGTGAGGGGGTAGAGATGAGGGGGTACTTGATATGCATAAGATTATTTTGGTTAACTAAATACAAGATTAAGTATTTACTGCACTCGTATCAGGTGTGTGTAGTATGGTGACGGAGAGGTTTCCCATAGGAGAGCTGCTGTTACTTTCTATCTACTTTAGGGTTTATGAGCTGATAAACGGGGCGTTAGGATCCTCTGCGGCATGTTTAGGTGTATGTAGAGGCGCAGGGTGGGGATGCTGAAACTTGAGATGGATAAAGTCAGAGCCCCTGGTTATTGGAGGCGCTTTTCGTGAAGGACGGCGCGGTTTCTGGTGGTGACTTTGTAGAAGCTTGAGTGCGTAGTGGACGGGCGCAACTAATACCTTCTGCCTCTCGATAGGAGCAGTAGACGTAGTAGAACGTCTCATCGGTATCCCTCGCACAGCAGAGTGGCCGTGCTGGCGGTGGTATGTCAAACCTACCTAATGTTTTGAACAGTTTTGCCCCCATGTGTCCCAGGGGATTGGGACCTGAGGACATACCTGATTAGTCCCTGGGGCTTTTATAGGTCGTTGAACCCTTGGTCTAATGATTCTCCGGTGTATTGCTGCCTCGGGCATCTCCTGGGCGAATGGGATGTTGCTCCGGCTTGAAATCGTTCATCCGGAAACTGCAGATGGGAAGCGAAAGTTCAAGACGACTTTGATGTAGGACCGTCATGCTGGAGGGTGTAGGTGTCGTCCTTCGATGTCGTGCCTGCGGTGGCGCGAAGAACAGTGGTATTTTCTTCCATAAAATTAAACTCGACATAACATATTTTAAGCTTCATTTCATGTTCGATGCAGTAGCATCAATAATCATGACGCCTTAGAATAAACCCCGAGACGTGCATACGGAAACCACGTCTGATTGGCTCGCTATGCAGATAGGTTGGGCAAAGTTAGGCCGCAATGAGACACGAACATTGAGAGATGCGACAGCTCTAGTGCACCACACCTGTAGATTTAACGTTCGCAATTTTCCCCCCCTTCCTTCTCGGGAGCACTAGCTCATATTTGCCGCTATAACGCAGCTGCAGACTCGGAGTATTCTACGGACATGAACTACTGCAGGGAGTGCGATCGACATTTTCAAACCGTATACTCGCTCCGGCAGCACCGTAAGGCTTCGAGCCGACATACCTTCGGCTCCTGGGCTTCCTCGCTTAGCAACGCGGCTCCTGTGGTCTCTCAGACGCAAGTTTCCACAGTAAATCCGCAAATGTCAGTTTCATTTGGAACCAAGCCCGTGGTTTCTGTAACCCAGGCACCAGAAAAAACAGCTGAGGCCAAACCCTCTGATGAGCTGATACACTCGCTTAAACGGTACGCTTATGTTCCTTGTATTTTTTTCCTTCTTAACAGCTGCAAGAGCTAACGAGAGTATCACAATAGGCTCTACCTCAGTGAAGAGTACTCAGATCTTGTGATATCCTGTGGGGGGAAGGAATATCAAGTGCATAGAGCCATCGTCTGCGGGCAGTCCGGGTTCTTCTCTGCAGCTTGTCGCTCGAACTTCAAAGCTAGTAACAAGCTCACGCGCTTGAAACGGATTTCAACTAACATTTATTCACTTAGGAGGCACAAGAGCGAAGGGTTGACCTACCTGATGAGGACCCTCAGGTCGTTCGTCTAATGGTGTATTTCTTTTACCATTTTGACTACGAAGTATTGGATCCAAGCTTGAGTGATGATACCGATGGGCCATATGGGGACGAAGAAAAATGCCCAAGCCTTGTCATTCATGCAAAGGTTTACGCCCTGGCAGAGAAGTTTCTGATTCCCGGGCTGAAGGCCCTCGCGATTCGCAAATATAAGGCGGCGGCTAGTGCCTCGTTAGGCATCGACGACTTCCTTCAGTCAGTACAAGAGGTATACACATCCACTGTCGAAAGCGATAGAGGCTTGAGAGACGCTGTCGTGAAGCTCATTTACGATCATCCGGTATGGCTGGATGAGAAGAAGGTGCAAGATGTGGCCAAGGAGCTGGGTGCTTGGATGTATGACCTCGTTGTGTACATTCGACAACACGGGGGGTTTTTAAAAACGGGGGGCCCCTTTGGTATCAGGTAAGGTGTCGTTTGGTTCGTCAGTATAAGTTTCCAGTATGCAAATAACGGTGAAATGAATGCATTACCGTTTTACTGTTTGGTTGCGCGCGACACGGTAAGCCATGTGACTTCTGCAATTTGATACTGGTAACAAATTAACCTCAGATCGTGCGTTGAATAATTAAATGACCAGAAATCATTCACCGCTATACTGGACTTCAGATCCGAGTTATGTCGGTAAAGAGCGCTATAATACAGAAGGGTCTGCTGGAAACGCCCTGTGTTCGGGGGTTAAATTCGACGCTGGCGGTTAAGGTTTTTTACCGGCAGAAAAGGCCCCTAGCAGAGATAAAATCTGAACCCAAAGTCAAGAACTCGGTCTCTGACGCTTAATAGAATATCTGCCGGAAGGAAAAAGGTAGAATATAGACCTTGGAACGAGTAGGGTGTAAACAGGCAGGGATTTGAGGGCGTCTAGGAGACTATTAGGCGCTCATCAAACAAATGCTGAGATAACAAGACCCAGCATTTGAACCGACGACTACTCCACACTTTGCCTCTCCCTCTCCGCAATCCTCACAAACATATCCTTCACCACAAACACCGTGCCCATCCAAGACAACTTAAGGCGATGATTACACACCATGCGCATACAACCTCGCGCCGCCTCACGCCCCGAACGTCACCATCGATATGTCCTTTGTGCCGTTCAAGGTCAACATGTCGGGGTTTTATGTCCCTGGTGCTGAAGGGTCTACTAAGCCTTACGACATGTTCAATGTTACACTTCTGACTCGCTCGCTGGCTGGCTGCAGCGGGCATCAAGGGGAGCTTGGTTGCCCAGCCCTTTCGAACCTCCCCGATCCCAGCAACAGGAACTACAACGTCACCATGATAGGGGCGAAGTGCTCATTCTTCCCATGCATCAAGTATTACAATGGGCAAGTTCGTTCTGGAAGGCTGACAGAAGAGGTGGTGTCGACCTCCAAGCTCCAAGGGAACTACACCGGGGTTTCAGGCAAGGACGTGGTGGGGGTGTCGAATCCGTGCTTCGTTGGGGACGAGGTCTATGACTCAACAAATATGAGCGTCGCTGCATTGAAATACGGCGAAGATATCCTCAACACGACTGCCGGTGGTATGATCAAAGCATCGCGGCCATGCGTCTACAAAATCGGGAGTAACTGGATGAGAGTGCTCGGCGACAGGCTCAAAGAGACATTCGAGGGATCTTACAATTCAGCTGGCCGCCCCAGGAACACCTTCAACGTTTTACTCAATTCTACTGCCCCCAGTGGTGGCTTGGCCCTCTCTGGAACAACCAAACCACTACGTTTGGCATCATTGACGAACGCTTCAATAACGTCTCTTCCGCGGCCACCAACCGCATGAGGTGGATCGGGCTAGTGTGGAACACGAAAATGTTTGGGACAGACAGGAAAGAGGATCGAGCATTCGTCACCGGTATCACTTCGCACGACAGTCTTTGCATCCAAGTCGAGTGGATGTGGCTGTTGTTGCCAGCCGGCCTCACCCTCGACACGTTCGGCCTGCTGGTGATCTCGGTGCTCCGGACCTATTGGAAAGGTGGCGCGGTATGGAAATACTCGATGCTCCCGCTCTTGTTCCACGGGTTCCGCGACAAGATGGAGGGCATGCCTCCAGACCATCGCATGAGTCTTGACGAAATGAAGACGAAGGCCGATGGGGTCAAGGTCGTCTTCGCGGCCGATGAGCATGGGGGGTGCGGCATCATAGCGGAAGCTAGCCTGACGGCAAGAGAGAGGGATGGGGCCCTAGGAGCACTAAAGTGGTGAGGTAATTCCTCCCAGACCAGAAGCGCCGAATTGACTCGGGGCGCTCTCGATCTATTTCTCCCTTGAGACTGACTCGTCGTGAAGGGAAAATCGGCGCTAGGCCACCCTGCTAGTGAGCCTCCCGGTCCCCTATTCAGGTTATACATTTTTCCTCGCCCAAAAATGGCTTGGGTAGGCCCTGGCCTTCGAGGGTGCGTGACTGAAGTGATGAGGTAGCTAGCTGTGGGGCTGGCCTGTGCGGCATAGAGGACCGGGCCCTGGCTCCGGCGCTGTCTTGTGGTGACCGATTTACCTCCCCCGCTCGGACTGAAGCGTATAAGTAGGATCGGTGGCTTTTCCATGGGCTTCGAAGAACTGGAATCACGAATTGGTTCACGGGCGATCTGGAAAACGGCTGCTGCGGACTGCCAAGATGAGAGCTCTGTCTCTCAAAACATTGGCGGGGGTTCTTTTGGGCGCGACCTGTCACGCCTTCCAACCGGCACCATGCGCGCAAGCTTCGAATCTCTCTGTCGAGACCCCCGGGGGCAAATTCCACGGCTTCATCGACCCCTCCACGCCGGGTGTGCGGCGGTTCCTCGGAATCCCCTATGCGCAACCGCCCATCGGGGAGCTGCGCTTCGCCCCGCCCAAGCCCGCCCTGCCGTTCGGCGAGATCGACGTGAAGAAGTTTGGGCCGAGCTGCATGCAGTTTCTTGAGAAAGAGCCGCCCACGATTTACACCCAGATCGTCAACCAATTCAACATCGGCGGCCTCAACGAGACGAGCCCGGATGTCAGCGAGGACTGTCTCACTCTCAGTGTTTGGGCACCGGCCTGCCCTGACCAGGGGGCAGATCGCCTCCCGGTTTTGATGTTTGCGTTCGGCGGTGCATTCCTCATGGGTGGCCAGGACGTGCCGTATCAGATCCCGGCGCAGTGGGTGCAAGAAACGCAGGCACATCTGATCGTGACGCTGAGCTACAGGTTAAACATCTTTGGCTTCCCGAACGCCGCCGGGATTGCCGAAGATGAGCAAAATGTCGGTTTGCTCGACCAGCGCCTGGCGGTTGAATGGGTCCGTGACAACATCGCCGCATTTGGCGGTGACCCTGACCGCATCACGCTCTGGGGTCAGAGCGCTGGGGCCGTGTCTGCAGGATACTACCAATACGCCTACCCGAAGGACCCAATCGTCAAGGGCATCATCGAAGAGTCAGGGAGCGAGACACTCGGTGCGGGGAGAGAGTCCACGTTCGACACAACTCACTCTAACTTCTCCGCCGTGGCAGCCGCCGTCGGATGCGGCGGTCTGTCGCCAGACCAACAGCTCGCCTGCATGCGTCACGAGAACGTCTCGGCGCTGGAGATCGAGCAAGCCATCCAGCTGAACAACCAAGCCCACCCAACCAAGCCGGTGTTGATATTTACCCCCATTGTGGACAACAAGACTGTCTTCGCCAACTACACGGAGCGCAGCGAAGCCGGACAGATCGCCAACATTGTTGGTGCTACCATGACCCCCGTGACTGTTAAACCACCACGCTAACAAAAACTCCCCGCACAGCCCACGATCATCGGCAGCAACGCCGACGACGGCGCAGCTTTCATCCCTCTCATCCTCGGCGACAGCGTCAACGAGACCTTTGCAGCCGACGTCACCCTCGCATACTTCTTCTGCCCAGCCTACCTAGGGGTAGTCAACCGTGCCATCGCCGACGTGCCCGTCTATCGGTTTCTATACTCGGGCAACTTCTCCAACATATCGCCTCTGCCGTTCCTCGGTGCATACCACGAGTCGGAACTCCCGCTGCTGTTTGGAACAGACGGCAATTTTAGGGGACCGTCAACGCCGCTGGAGAAGGAGACGAGTAAGGTCATGCAGGATCGGTGGCTGGCGTTCGCGAGGGACGGGGTGAAGGGGATGGAGGAGGTTGGATGGCCGAGGTATGGTGCCTCGCAAGACGGAATGGTGGAGGAGTTTGGAGCGGGGCAGCCGGTTCAGGAGATTAGCGTGGTGAAGATGGATGCGGAGTGTAAGGTGCTTTGGGACAAGGGCATGTTTGGGGGGCCGGCTTCTTGAGATGGGGCCGGTTTGGGGAGGACGGGGAGATGGTTTGGAAAAGTTCAAAGTTCGGCGTGTCAAAAGTTGGTTGTGGAGTGGAGTGGGATGGGTGGTTGAAGTTGGATTGTTTAGTGGGGATGGGTTTGGGCTGGAAGAAGATTGATGTGGGTGGCTGGAAGGAGATTTGTATGTACGGCGGCCTCGAGAGTGGAAGAGAGGGTCATTCTTCGTGCGGTGAGGTAGGTATTAGCGATACCCCCGTGGCTGACAGTTGTATAGCAGGTGCTTTGTGGGAGAAGGGAGCATATGTCCATTGTGGTGAGTATTAATTCTGGATCAGTATAACGTTAAACCGAAATACAAACGCTGCAACACTAGACGATGATGTGGATGGATGTGTGATGTGATGGTCAGATCAAAACGGAAGTTACCCTGTCATGTGATGTGTTGCAATACGCCTGTTTCAGTTGTTCTTGCCACTTGGGAGTAAGTTAGACAGCAATGTTCCCGGGAAATAGTGAACACCGTGATAATTCTCAACAATGCCCCACTGCTCGATATATCGATTTAGTAGCAACGCCTCTCGCTTACCGCTGAAGGGTCATCGATCGTCTCAGCGGCCCTGATTCCGAAGGCGGATGTTATGCGGACTTTTGTTATCAGGTTTGGCAACAACAAGATAGGCGGTAACATGAAACTGCAATGAAATTAGGGGGTTTCTACCACGACGGGCAACGTATCTGGCAGGCCATTTAATACGATGGTTAGTGCAAGATGTGATCGTCGCCACAGCCGGGCACAAGAGCTCGAAGCCGAATCATGCGATGCACCCCACTCAAGCTTTCTGCCGGATACCGGCCACATGCCTGAGCAGAGACGATTGACACCGTCAGAGGGGGTTGATATGTTCGCTTGTAGCGGCTAGTATTCATAATGGAACAAGCCGTAGATATGCTAAAGTCGATAGAATGGAGAACGAAGGTAACGTGGCTGCGCTGAGGGTGGGCACCTCCAAGCCCTGCAGTTTGTTATTATCTGCAGTTCTGAATGGCTCCCTTTTAAATCTGGGCGGAGGGTGTTTCCACTTAACACTGCACATCGCAAGGAAGGAGCTCTGGGCTCTACCTGCTCCTCCGGGTCCAAGCCGCGTCCAGCATTAGATTCCGAACGCCAATGCGATATATGGCATCGGGTCGGGTAACAATGCACAACTGTCACCTCACTTCTCTGCCAGAGATCCCTTCAGTCCAGGTTGCTGCGTTTTTTTACTAGACGTTTTTTGCTAGGCAAACAGGCAAGGCTCTGGCAACCGAGTGTGCGATATGTACGAATACCTCTGCCGCACTGCCCGGTCCAGGGCTGCCGCAATAGCTAGTGCTTATTGCGGTCGAGCGACGAATCGGCTCGGCAGCGAAGGACGATCTGCATGCCTAACGATCTTATTCGGTCGCATTTTGCACAAGTCTTTTCATTTGACGAGACTGCAGCGAAAGTGGTGGAATGGAATCCCCGCCGGGGCACCTGCAAAAGCCGCACCTAGGCAGCAATGCTAGGCAGCATCGCCCCGAGAGTCTAGGTACCTACGCTCCTTCCACGATTGACTCACAAATTTTTCTCATTGATAAAAAGCTCATTTCCATCTTCGTTCTATTCTCTTTTCTTGTGAAAACCTGCACCGGACTCAAACATCAAACACTGCTGAACAACTTCAACACAATGGCCGACACGCCCTCCATCCAAAGCCTCTCGGACACTGTATCCACCACAAAGCTCCCCGGGTCCGAGGTTCCATCCCACGGCATCCGCTCTCTGTACAACCACAGCACAACCTCCAACCCGCGCAGTGCCAAGTGGTCCGAGTTCCATGACCTGATCCTCGAGGAGAAGCACCTCAAAGAACGAGGCAAAGACTATCCCATCATCCAGCGCTTCTCCAAAGTCGAAACCGAAGATGGTGAGATCTCATGGGTGAACCACAGCATCGAGATTCAGAGCGAGCGTCTAAAGGCCCTGTTCGATGACGTCTTTGTGGGATACCCGGCTTGGTACCCGGATGCCGCGCCGTACACATTCTTCCCCCCCTTCAAGCCGCTCGTCCACCGATGGGAAGTCATCTTGCATGCGTTCGCCGAGGTACAGAAGGGCGACGACCAGCGGTTCAAGGACGAGATTGTCCACCTGCGGGGCGTGCTCGAGCCGCTGCTCGCGAACCACCTCTCGGCGATGAACAAAGCCCGTGAGACGCTGGTGGTTTCGTTTGAGAAGTTGTGGCTCTTCCTTGCCCCCGGGAGCATCATGGTCTCGTCTGAGCAGGGGAGTGCGTGCGCGCTGATGCTTCTGCACGTCGACTTCACACCGCCGACCCCCAATTCGCCGGGATATTGGACGCTGCTGCTCGGTCAGTACGACTGGAACGGGAACTATTGTGGGCTGCGCAGGGTGGAGAAGGTCATCGGCCAGTTCAAGGACGATACTCTGGTCACCAAGTTTGATGTCTACCCGCTGGAGTATGCGCCGGACAAGGAGAAGATTGAGCTGGAGCTTATTGCGAGAGGAAAGAAGTGGGCGCAGCTGAGGGGGATGCACATCAAGAATGTTGTGGGGAAGAAGTATGTTCTCGTTGAAGTTGGCGGGTGTACGCGGGAGGTGGCGAAACCGGTTAGTACCTCTCCTCCTGAAGCTTTCTGTCTTGCAAATATTGATGCATTCCGCAGATTGACGGCCGCGTCATCGTCGACGCCTTTGGGTACTACAGGGGCCAGGGTCAAGTCCTTCCCAGGCTGTCCCGACACGCGCTGAAGCTAGAGCCCGAACGCGAGCATCCGGACTCGGACAGCGATGACTCAGACTCGGACGAAGAAGCCGAACCCGTGCGTGCTGCCGAAGTCGAGGAGAACATTGAACGGGTAGAGGAGCTGAGTGAACTCTCGCCAAACATGTGCATTCTGGCACCTCCCCGTGTGCGCGGTTTTGATCTGAAGACCAAGGAGTGGTGTAAGTCATTGGTTTTGGTTTCTGTTTGTTGCATCCAGATGGCTGAAGGTGTTAATACGCGACAGGCATGTTCGATGTTGACGACGTCAAGGACACCGTCTGGGATGAGACACCCTACGAGAAACTCGTACTGCCTGGCGGCGAAAAGGAGAAGGAGCTTATCCTGGCGTTCTCCAAGCACCGAACCAACAATAAGGGTTTCGACGACTTTGTCCGCCAGAAGGGTATATCCCCCTTTCTACTTCCTCCCTCTCCGATCAAAATGAAGAAACTGACAAACCTCCACAGGCAAGGGAATCATCATCCTCCTCTGCGGCCCTCCCGGCGTTGGGAAAACGTTGACGGCCGAAGCCATAGCGGAAAAGTCTCGGACACCTCTCTACATCCTCAGCGCAAGCGATCTAGGCACAACCCCTGCGAAGGTCGACGCTGCTCTAACGGCCGCACTCGAGTGCTGCCAGATGTGGAACGCGGCCCTCCTCCTCGACGAGGCCGATGTGTTCCTCGAGTGCCGCAGCGGCATCTCCCTTGACCGCAATGAGCTCGTCTCTATCTTCCTCCGGCGTCTGGAGTATTACCAGGGCTTCATGTTCCTCACTACCAACCGGCTGAGCGCCATCGACCCTGCCTTCAAGTCGCGGTTGGATCTGATTCTGCCGTATCACGACTTGACTGAAGAGTCGAGGAAGGACGTGTGGAAGAATTTCATCAACATGTTGCCCAAGGGCCGCGCGAGCTTTGAGGAGGGAGACTTCGAGGAGCTGGCGGCGGCCGAGATGAACGGGAGGGAGATCAAGAATTGCATCAAGACTTCGTTGGTCTTGGTTGAGGACGGGAAACCACTCACTATTGAGCAGTTGAGAGTTGTGTTGGGCATTCGGAAGAGGATTGTCGCCGTTGAGAAAGAGGCGGCTGGTATTGTCTGAGACTCTGGGTGACGTCGTGAAGCGGTGGTCGCCCGCGGCCCATGCTTGGTAGTCCGAAATTCGAATATATGGCGATTTGCTGCTGGATGGACGACGTATTACCCGTCGTCTCATCAGATAATAAGAAAACATAAAAATAGCCCAGAGACTCTAAATCCAGACTCACAATTCTGTCAAACTTTAAGTTTTGGTGCTTCCGTGGCATTCTTGTCATCGCTACTACCTGGATAAGGTAGCATGCACGCGAACGCGGAGCCTCGGCCGATTTTTGCGCAGTCCCGTTCAAGCCGGCGGAACACGGACGAGCGCGACCCCACATCCCGGCTCTGTCTGGCGGAGGGTGCAAAGGCAAGTCCAAGGTGGCGGCGCCAAATCAGTGCCAGTGAACACCAGACTCCCGCTGGCTGCCGAAGGGAATGTCGTGGAAATCTCGCCACAGATCGCCTCAAAACGGGTACGGAACCAAAGGTACCTATAAATCGTGCGTCAGGTTGCAGCGGATGGACAGCGGGTAGATGAAAAGCGCACAGAGGGTACCGCCGAACCCCGCCAAGACATGTATAACCGGAATTATCAGCGGTGGGGAATCTTTCGCTTGGCTTTCTTTGGGGATCGATGGCACCTTGGGGACCCGATTGAATCTCCTCTGGTTCTGGACCACGCCACGCAAAGAATAAAAATAGGGATAAGGTTGCACGGTACAAATTGCCTGACGCGTTGGTTTCCGGGACAGGTAGTCGGACTAGTAGTCCATGGCACTTTATCCAACATCGCTACCCAGCTGTATATTTTATGGGGCGTCCAGGGGTTCAGTCGACCTCGGGATGATCTCGTTCTGTGTGTCACGCCATGGAATCTCGGAATATTTAACTGAATGTTTATCGCTTCCTTCGAGTTGTGTTCCTGAGAAAGTCTCCACGACAATACCAACCTACCTTACCCATCTACTCACCTCCATCTAATCCTTGCCTACTTCCCCCGTCTCAACAAAATCAGTCAAGATGCGCTTCTCACACACTCTGCCCTTCCTTGCGGCCCTCGCCACCGCGCGACCCACCGAGGAGTCTCTCGACCGCAGGGATGACGGCCCCGACGCCGGTTCAGTACAGGTGACGGGCATCTCTTTCGCTGGCACCGGCTGCCCCTCAGGCTCGGCAACCTCCGGCTCCTTCCTGTCCGGCACATCAACTCTGATCCTCCCCGCCTTCGACCTTATCGCCCAGACAGGCAAGAACGTCGCCACGGCAGACGTGCGTGAAAACTGCCAATTCAACGCCAAGTTCAAGTACCCCGCTGGCTGGCAGTTCTCCATCTCCAAGGCCGAGTACCGTGGGCGTGCTTCGATACCCGCGGGTATTACCGGTGTCTCCAAGTCGACGTACTTCTTCAGCGGCAACCAGGGCCAGGTATGTCTTTCTCCATTCTGCAAATCCGAAAAGAAAAAGAAAAAAGAAAAAAGGTCGGATGCTGACGACATGCACTGCAGATCTCCCTGAAGAAGTCCCTGACCGGCCCGTACTACGACGACTATTCCCGAGTCGATCAGTTTGGCCCGGCTGGCGCGGTGTGGTCGCCTTGCGGCGGCGAGGGACTGTTCAACATCAACTCCGAGGTCCGCCTGGCGCCCGTTACCGCCACCCAGACTGCTGTGATAACGGCGGACCCGCTGAAAGAGGTCAGCCTTGTGTGGCGACGCTGCTAGGCGGGAGCGAAATGGGAGATGGACTGGAGCGGGTGGTGTACATACTTTACATTCGGTGTTTACATACTTTTAAATCATGGAAAGACAAAAGACCCCCCCAAAAAAAAAGAATAAAGTGTGGTTAGAGTTGAAGCAATTTCCATTTTGCGGTGCAGCCTGAGTCAATCGTGAACCTGAGCTGTTAATCTTCCATGTTATCTGCAGTTGTGAATTGAAGGCACGTGGTGTCCCTGAACCCCACTCGTCACAGCACACTACATGGAAGGAACCCAAAGCAGGAAGGAGGACTGGGTCGTGCGGACTCTTCAGGGGCATCATTGGGGTTGACGTCAACCGCGCCAAGCTGCCATGCCTTCCTGCAGCTGCTCTCGATTGCCGGATTCCTTGCCGCTGTTACACCGCATTTCCTGATCGTCAGAAAGCAGAGGAAATGTCAGCAACGAAAAAGGGGCACAGCCCCAATTTCCGACGACACCAATGGGGACCTTTGGCCATCTCACTAACCCCAAGACCACCCATGCTTATCAATAGATGTAGGAGCCGTACCTGCATCCCCGCCAATATTTCGGCACGAATCCCTGCCTATTGAAATCTGGGGACAAAGCGCATCGAGTGCCGAACGGTACCTATTAAAACGACAGCCAAGACGGGGCCGCGATGTTCTTACTTGCAGTCATGATCGATGCAGCTTTTGCTCGACCTTTTCTCCACTACCTCGGGTTTCAGGCAGCACGATGGTCCAACTTTCACTGGTTGCCCTCCTAGGGCTGATCAACATCGCCCTGTCCGCCTCTCCCCCACCACCCCCACCCCCGCTACCTCCATCTTCACAAGACTGGTCCGGCTGGGGCGGCAACACCAACAACAACCGCTGGGCGTCCTCCAACACGGCCATCTCCTCCAACACCATCTCGTCGCTCGCACCGCACTGCAACCTCTCCTTCCCGATCGGCGTCAGCGCAACGCCCACGGTCTCGGGTAACACCGTCTTCTTCCCCACGTGGAACGGCGCCCTCGTCGCGCTCGACTTCCACACCTGTACCACCCTCTGGACCATCAATGTCACCGCCCTCATCCACGCCTTCGCCCCCGTCTCTGCCTTCCAAGCCCAAAATGTCCGTCCCATCTCCCGCACCAGCCCTCAAGTCGACCCCCACTCCGGCACCGTCTACTTCGGCACCCTCACCCATGCCCTGCTCGTCGCCGTCAGCAAATCCACCGGCGCCACTCTCGCCATCCTCCAAGTCAACCCGCACCCCCTCGCCATCGTAACCATGTCTCCCACCCTCTTCGACAACCGACTCATCGTCGGCTCCTCCAGCGTCGAGGAGAACGTCACCCTCCTCCCAGGCTACAGATGCTGTTCCTTCGCCGGCAACATCCTCGCCGCGACTTTCTCGCCCTCCACCCGCAAATTCAAAACTAACTGGAACATCCCCACCATTCCCCCTGCACGCCAAGCTCAAGGCTGGGCCGGCGCCGCCGTCTGGGGCAGCCAACCCTCTGTCGACCCGCGCCGGAGGCTAGTGTTCGTTGGGACAGGGAATTCCTACTCTGCCTCAAATGTCACAGTGCAGTGCCAGACAACCAGAACCCCCCCGGAGATTCCGTACACGTTAAATAACGACACGTGTCTGCCAGCGGATGTATGGCAGGATTCCATCCTGGCGATTGACCTCGACCATGGGAATGTCAAGTGGGTGCAGCAGCGGCCGGGGGTGGACATCTTCACCGCGGCGTGTGGCTACCCCGGCTTCGGGCCGCAGGACCCGGTGCTATGTCCCGGCGTGCCAGGACCAGACTACGATTTCGGCATGGCGCCGACGTTTGTGCCATCTTCCACTAGTGATAGGAAGAACGACCGTGTAGTCGTCGGCCGTAAGAGCGGGGATCTGTACAGCCTGTCTGCGGCGGATGGGACGGTGGCGTGGGCGGTGAATGTTGGGCCTGGTGGGATCACGGGGGGTCTGAGCTGGGGGATTGCGGTGGATGAGAGTCGGGTTTATTACACAGTTATCAATGGGAATTATAAGCCCTGGACGCTGCGGCCGGGCGGCCAGACGAGCGAGCGGAGTGCGTACGGTGCAGTGGCGCTTGCGACGGGGGAAATCCTGTGGCAGACTCCTGTGCCGATGAGTGGTGGGGTTTCACTGGGCCCGCCAACAGTGGTGGGGGATTTGGTGTTGGTTGCGAGAACGGGGCAGGACCCGGGTGGTACGGCCGGGTATGATGCTACGCAGGGGGGGTTGGTGGTGCTGAGGAAGGCGACGGGGGCGGTGGTCATGGATGTTGGGCTGAGTACGAACTTCCATGGGGGGGTTGCTGTGCAGGGGAAGTATGTGCTGTTTGGCACAGGGTATAGTGGCTTTGGCGCACAGGCTACCGTCCCGGGTGTTTTTCATGTTATGAAAGTTGGGCCTTGATGGGATATCTGGAGGGAATCTGGCTAGGTATTGAATAGGTAGTCCTACCTCAGCTGTATATACCTCGATATTTACCTATCATTCATCATCATAGGAGCCCTTCTTATTGTTCCTATCGGTCACCTGCAACGTCCTGCTGTACCGTGGCTCTGCATTCTAGGTACGTGGGTAGGTAAGGCTGTTAACAAGTCATCATTCATGCCAATCGCATCGCTTTGAGAGAGCTCAATCCAGCCGTCAATATTTTCTCCTAGCGACTGAAAGATGTCTAACCTACTGTTGAGAACAAATATGTGGGTTCGTTTCCACAAATTTAATCAACTCCCCAAATCTCAGGGGTAGATCCCAGGAGATGGCATGCATCCATTGACCGCTCATCAGTAGACGCGCACGGCCCGCATGCCGACTTAAAGCTGAACCCCCTAAAGAATGTCCCATAAGACCCCCTGAAGCAGCGAGAGCTGAGCACTGGCAAAAGATGCTAACTAATCTTGATAACCACGTGGCATGGGACTTAAGTTATTGTTTTGTGGAATTGTGGAGGCAAAGAACCCGCTCCGGCCTGTGAATGGCTGGAGGAAAGCACTGCCTCTGTCGGGGTAGACGGCTGCAGGCCACAGCCCCAGCCGCGTTAGGCACACTCGAGGCACATTACCATTGACCGAACAGCTACTAATAGCAATGCCGCACGCAGAAAAGCCTCCCTCCTCCGGTTTGTGCGAATTCCCGCCGCTGTCTGCTTGTCTCTCGATCTAAACCTGTTTAGAAACTTGGTGGACGACCAAATACCTATCCAAATTTGAAACACACCTAACAAATCCAGCGAGATGCTCGTAACCATCTTGGCCGATGACGGAGACGACGAGGGCTTGGGGCTCTTGCCCCTCTTATCATACAGGGAGTTCGATAGCCGGGACGTCGGCACTCTTTCTGTCTTCCTCAAGGAGCAGATTGATCGTACTCAGGGTGTAATGATGATGTCTGTCGTTTACACTTTGTCTCCGTCGATGCAATTGAAGCTGATTGACGTCCGCGGGCAGAATCGTCGGGGATTACCAGACATGGGCCTATAGCGCGATAAGGGAAACATTCCCTCTGTTTCCACCGGCTTTGCTTTCCGGGGCGGGCGATACAGGCCTTGCCATGCTTCCCCTGTTTGATGATGTTGACCGAGGTATCTCTCCGTTTTTGAGGTCTCTCTTAAAGTCGTTGAGCTTACCATTTTCCTCCAGAATGTTGCTATGTGATGGATCACATTGACATTGTCGAAGACGCCGACATGGAATACGTCCCGGGACCAACGCGGTTGAAGCTGGGCGGATGGGCGGCGCATCGCGAGTCTGTAAGTAGTACTCTGTGTAACTTGGAGGTAGTATTGGAAGGACATCGCTGACAGCGCCCAGGTGGGCACCTGGATCAGAGAGAAAGGAGCCATTACCGAGGCGCCCGACCGACCTGTCCTAGCCGTTCTCTGTCGTGAGGGCGTCCAAGACAAGCTGTGCCGTCACTATCTGGCCAATGGCGAACGATGGCGAAGACTAAGGGGGTGTCCTTACTGGGTGTACCTGGACACCTTCTATGTCATGACAAACTGGGACAGCACTCTAGAGATTGCGAGATTCAACCTGGAAACTAAGGAACAAGTGCTCTTCAACCGCAAGGCCATGGGCTCTATCATACACCAGACCAAGGAGCTTCATCGAGACGCTTCGGCTACCTTGTCTCTTCAGGAAACAATCCGGCTCCACCAGGAGTCTCTTCGCCAATTCAAACGAGGCCTGGGGAGACAGGGGAAATCCCCGGCGCGAAAGGCCCTGTTCGTCCGCCTGGAGAGCGTCGCCATGCAGCTCGACTACTACGCAGGGACGGCAGCCACCATTCTCGAGCAGCAGAAAAATCTGATAAGTCTGGTTAGTGTTCTGCTCTGTTACTGATACCGACACTGTAGCGCAATTCAATAGTTGACGCTCAACTGACATCTCGACGGAATCTAGATGTTTGACCTCGAGAACATAACTCAAGGCGAAGCAGTATCACGACTAAACGGCCTCGCCTTCATCTTCCTTCCCCTCAGCTTCGTCGCAGTAAGTCAGCACCACTCTTCACAACGTCTTCCAATCCATCATTCAACCAGACTGACTGACCCAAATAGACCGTCTTCGGCATCACCACACTCGAGACGCCAGCCCACTGGTACCCCGTCGCCGCCGTCCCCGTCCTCGCGCTAACAATATGCGCCGCCCTCGGCATAAACCGGGGCATGACGTACCTTGAATCCCGCAAGTCTTCTCGGCGCGAGTTGAACCAGACACCTCCACCTCCAACCTCAGCACCTAGGCCTCCGATCTCGGTCCCTCAGACCACCCACACAAGTTCCCCTATTCGGAACTTGAAAGAAAAAGACCCTGTTTCGATCCCCGAAATCAAGCTGGAACCACCCCGTTCGAGAGAATCTACTCCCGCAGCCGGCAGTGGTTCCAAGGGGAACAACGACACGCATGGTAGTAGTAGAGTAATAACTGGCAACAAGCACCGGACTTCGACTGTGGTAGGAGGGGAGCCCCAGGGTCTCCGACCCCACGAGCACGAGATCCTGGAGGATCCTTCCAGGCATGTCCGTTCCTCCTCGGCGGCCTTGGGATTCAGGGTTAGTGGTGTGGCGAGGGTGGATAGTGATAGCTTGCGCACCCACCTCCATGCTGACGCTTCCCCTGGGGCTTTGCGTTCTCCGAGTGGGACGTTGCGACGTATGTGATGAGCTACGGGCCGGCTCTGTGTATACTCCTTTCAATCATCAGATACCGCACGTGAAATTAAAATCATTATTCACGGGTGCGTAAGGAAAACGGGATGCAAGCGTGTTGATCAGATTTTCCCTCTCAAACCAGCCGAATTTCCCATTTGCAATACACTCTATACGATACAGCCGCATGAAAACCAAAAAGAAACTCACCATCACAAGTAAGGCCCCAAAACCCCCAATGTATGTCCCCACACCTTCTCCCCGGCCTTCTCCCTCAGCACCGGCATACCCTTCAAATTCGGCGTACAATTCGCCCTGAAATTCACCAAAAACAGTCCATTCTTCCCCTCCTCTCCCTTGACATTCACCCCCGGTTTCCCACCCCACGCCACACCACTCCCGCCATAGTACGCGCTCGTCGCCTCGAACAAGTACCGCTGCTCCGCAACCTCATCCCGGATTGACACCAGCCTGATCAGCGGTGCGAGTAGCCACTTCACAACCCACGCCCAGACTGTTCCCTCCTTCACCCCGCGGTGTACATTCCCCGTGTTCACCCACCCCGGCCAGGAATGCAAAAACACCACGTCGGGGTTCTCCTCCGCCAGCTTGTCGAGCGCGACGGTATTGAGACAAAGGTAATGCGACTGCGCCGTCGGCCCGCCAAAACTCCCTGGCTGCTTCAAATCAATGTCCTCCACTTTGAGAGCCGCCGCTCTTTCCAAGCCGCCGCCGAGAACGCTGATCACCCTCCCAGGGGTGTCCGCGCTGGCTTTCAACGCAGGGAGAAGGAGCTTGACGAACAGGATGCGTGAATAGTACGCCAGACTCTGGGTGATTTCAACGCCCTCTTCTGTCTCGACGCGGTCGGAGAACATGGGCGCGTACCCGGCCGTGAGGAAAAGTAAGTCGATGCGCGGTTCTTTGGCGAGGATTTCATGGCTGATGCGCCGGGTTTCGGATAGCAGGGAGTACTCGGCCTCGGTCCAGATGACGGTGGCGCGGGGATTGAGCACGTGGAGGGAGTCAATGAAGGGCTGCGTGCGCGAGAGGGAGGATGCGCGGCCGACGAGGTAGATGCGGGTGCTGGCGCCGGTGGCGACGAGGGCGTGCAGTGTGAGTTTGCCGATGCCTGAGGTGCCGCCGACGAAGACGGCGACGCGGGGGGCGGTTGCGTCGTTGAGGAGGGCGTTGGACGCGAGGATTTCGGGGTGGGAGGGCATTTTGGCTTTGATTCTCTAAAAAGATGTAATTCGTGTTTTGATTTGAAGGCGAGAATTATTTTGTTGTTGCAATCGATCTTTCGATGAAGAGCGCATCCTTTATGTGCAGTTTGGCTGCAGGTTGGCGGAGTTGCGCAGGTAGGGCGAGGTGGAATTCCGCGGTTACGGGTGAGCTGGACAGGGGTCATTCGGTCTTTTGGAAAGGCTCCGAGCAGCATTGCGACGCGCGGGTGGTTTTTCTGCCGTCTCGATCCGAGTCATGTGACGTGCCGACAACGAATGTCTAACTGCAGTCTTTTTTCTTCTTTGTCTTTCCAATCCCCATGAACTCCCTCGGAGACCTTAAAATTTAGCTAAAATCAGTTAGGTACCGCTACTACGCAGCATGAAGTCAGAGCAATCCATATGTGTGCCCGCCCTGGAGCCTCATAACAAGATCAAGAGTCGACCCATCCTGGACATTATAGTCTGAGAGCAATCTTTTGAACTCCAATTGCCGGCCTCCGAACAAGAGCCTATAATGCGGATATTGGTAATTCCATTCTCCTAAATTTTGAATTATCTCTTCAACGTTTGCGAACGGCGTAGTGACGATACTCTTGGTTCCCCCAGGCAATGTCTTCACAAATATGGTGATTTTTTTGTTTCGCAGCGATTGATCCTGCTGCTTGAAGTGTGTCAGTGTGACTTCTAGACGCTAGTTGGCTCAATCCTGAGCAAGACAAATCCATGGCACTCACCCCCATGTTTTTCTTCAGCAATTCACCCCGGCAAACAGCGGGAACCAAAATTCCGGCCTTCTCGTAGGCAACCTCCACTTGCTGAAGGCACTTCCTCGCTTCAATTTCCCGATCGGCGTGTATGAGGGCAGTGGCGAACTCGATGATGCACCTCTCATGCGACCAGGACCCTTCGGGCGAGGCAATCGACTGCGTTACGTATGGTTCCAAAACGCAAATGATTTCGTCAATTTTGCTGATACTTTCGGAATTTAGGTCGCCTAGATGAAGGGCTAGAAAGTACGAAGCCCGCCGTGACTCTTTGGATAGGTTCCCACACAGAGCTTGAAAGGATCTGTGGACTTCCCAGATGTTGGGTGTCTCATCGTTTCCTTGGATCCACTCTGGCCGGAAAATGGACCGATATGGCTGCCTTTTAGAGGCGATAGCTCTGACATCAAGGTATTCGTCCACTGTGTCCCAGTACTGTCGGATCCATATGTTTGATCGAAAGGGATTCAGTGTTCTCGGCGTTACGGGCCATGTGATGCTGAATTGCAGAGCTAACCCAAAAGTCTCTGAACAGACGCGGCAGCGGTCGTTTAGTGTGTCGATAGCTGAAGGCTCAGAGCTCCGCATTCCCGCGTGGCCTCTGCATTTTTGCAACAGAGTCATCGTGGCATCTTGTTCCCCCTCATCATCCCCTTCTTTCATAAATCTCCGGGATTTTAGAAAACAGCCACACAAGCCAGATTTGTGATGCCGCCAAGATGAAGCTGCCCAGATAGAGAACCGTACGTCGTGGTCTGGTTCGGCCCAGTACTGGGTGCAAGCCAAGAGACAGGCATCAATGAGAGCCATAGAACTTTTATAGTCCTCAGACATGCTTCCAAATGAAGAATACTCGAGAACCTGAAGTAGCGGCAGCGAAATGTGTGCGATTGTAAGGCCGTCTCCCAGCTTCCACGATCTCAGCACTATATCCCCGGTTGCCAGGAGAATGCATTGTTGCGCGTGCAAGGTCAAACTGGGATACTTCCTCCAAGGCCAGATATCTAGCTTCCGCTCCTCCAGACTGAATGTCCGCGATGATTGCTCAGGCCAATATGGCAGAGCCGGTAGTAAATCCTGCTTCTCGAAGCTGGAGCTTACCAGCCCTAGAAGACAGACCACCAGTTTCCTCCGCAGGTCAGGGTCTGAGTCCTTCTCAAGACGCTGACACGCCCAGTACTGCACAAGAGGATGTATGTACAGGGACTCACTCTTTGTCTGATACTTGACAAAGCCAAACCTCTGCAGCTCTCTTCGCGCGTCGATGAGTCTCGGTTCACTCCCCAGCACTTCGTTGAGGCCGCTCGCAATCCAACCTTGGCCTTCTGGCACACCCACGAAGTCACCGCCAGGGCTCCAATAATATTGGCCCCCGACACAGCTTTTGAGGATGGACAACGGAATGTCATCAGCTTCGAGCAGGGATATGAGGAGTAAGAGAGTCGCAGCTTGAGGATGTGTCTCCGCGACTTCGTTAAAGGAGAGGTTCCAAGTCGTCATCACGTTGTGGCGACCGACGACGTTGTACCGTGTCGATGGATACATTTCGAGATACGTTGACTTGGCCATCCTGTACAGTTCGTGATACTTGGCTACCGTGAGTCCGGATGCGCGGATATAGGACGCTGCCTGGTCGACCGCAAGAGGGAGGTGCCCGAGATCTTTCAAGAGGTCTGCTGTAGCATCACCCTCGGTATGCTCGGAGCCGGCGATGGCCCCCATGAGCTCAGTGCTCTCCGCGTTGGTCATATTTGATACCTCGAGGGTGTGCCATTGCGCACCGACCTCATCGTTTCGGCTGGTGACCAGAATCAAGCCACGCATATTAGTCCTCAAGACTTCGTCGTGGAGCCTGTGAAGCACAGTGCTGTCGTCCAAATTGTCGACCACGAGTAGCCATCCAGTGTTGGTTTGAAGCCACTCGGAGGCCATTTCGGCTTCGTTGGACATAATGGGGCTGGTCACCCCGGCCAGTCTCAGCATTCTGGCGAATCCAGAGAGAAGCTTTGCCCAGCTATCTCCGTTCAGCCAAAAGATGAGGGAATATGATCTCTGGTGCTGCATCACAAAACGGAGAGCGAGCTGAGTCTTTCCCGACCCCCCTAAGCCCCACAGAGCCACTCTCGCAGAGGAGTCATTGCCAGGCGGTATGGCGTCAAAGAGTCGGCTCTCGAGCTCTGGTCTTTGGACGTAGTTCTTATTGACATCCATCGGGACATCAAAAACCTTGCGTCTGTCCTGGCGCTCGCCTCCTATTTCCGCCCTTAGTCGGCGTATCGCATTTGCCTTGCCTTCCCCATAGATCGCCGGAATAAAGACCCCAAATATGCCCAGAAGGGAGTACGCCCAGTCTTCCTCTCGCTTGGTTCTCCGGGCTTCTGCCCATCCAAAGCGTTCTTCGACGGAAAATCCATCAAGAGGCTCTCTACAAAGTGCTGGTTTTGCGATGCCGGTTATTTCGTAGATCTGTTGTTGCAATGAAGTCCTATCTCCAAGAAGCGAACGCTGCTTCGAAAAGAACTGTACCGATGGTGGAGCAAGCAGCTCTTGGAGGGTCCAGCCACGGGTGAACCATCTGCTCGCCCGGAAGGCCGATTCCCAGGACGAGAGCGACGTGTCTGTGGCCGAGACGTCGGTCAGATACACATAGCATTTTGCAGAATTGCGGTACCACTTGAACATGGAATTGATGGCTTCATTGAGCTCAGCGCTGTTCGTCTTGTCGATGCAACAGGTGTCGATCCAGAAGTAGAGAAGGCCATGGCGACGGGCCTGATCGTCGCAGAAGCGGATTTTGTCGTACCCGGCCTTGTCTGTCCCGGTGCCGCTAACTATGTCGCGATAAGTGACTTCGTCCGAGTCCGGTCCCCAGGTGTGCGAGAGAATGGCGTAGAGCGGGATGTCGTCGTCTCCGGTCAGGTCTTTCGTCAAAATGAATGCGCCATCGGTGTTACGTTGTAGGAGCCGCATTGCTACATCTGAGCATCGACGGCTCCTTTGATGTCTCGCTGACTCTTCGTGCGAGTGGGGTTGTTGTTGCGCAATATTGCGAGGGGCGAGCGGGGAACCTGGTTGATGAGCGAAGCTGAAAAACCACATCCAATTTCAAGGCAGCGACGACTGAGCAGCTGCAGACCGTCATGTGATTTTCACTCTTCAACCTAGCGCATCATGAAATCTTCTTTGTGATTGGTGCATCAATCATGCCACCATAGGATAGGAGTTATGGCAGCCGATCAACATCGACTCTGCTAATTGTCATTTCTTGACTTTTTTTTCTCTTTCTCTTCTTTAGTTTCTAGCTTTTAACTGCCCGACTATGGCGGTAATACGAGTCACTGGCTTCGTCACATTTGATCATATTCTGGCGCAAGTATGTTGAATCAGAGTGTAGGGGCATGTCTTTGCATATATCTTGGATGGCCCATGTATGCCTCGCATCCGAGTGCGAGCCCTCGCATTTCCGACCAAAAAAAGCCACCAGGCTAGCCAGGGAACATAAACCCTCCCTGAAGAGGTAAACACGAACAAATAATCTAAATCCCGTCCAAGTCCATTCTAGGCCGATTGAAAGCAGCGCCAAGGAGTAGGTGAGATTCCCTCCTAAACTCCTGAAATCCGAATCGTTTAAATGCGTAGCAACCAAACACCAGCCCTCAATGCCCAATAACTCCATATCAACCCATCAGCCCCTTTTCCGCCGCCGCTAACAAACTCCGAGTGTCCCAAAATGCATCCCTCCTCGGGTACGCCTTCAGCAACTCCACCGCCGCCTTCCTCACTGAATGGTCGACGCATTTCGTGGCCGCCAGAAATAACGCCAACGTTGGCCCGTGGTCCATGGTAAACATCTCGCTCGCTTGGTTCAAAAGCACCACCTCGCTGAGTCGGATAATCTCTAGGAAGCGTGCTGTGTCCTCACTGCTGGTAGTTGATTGCTGTTGAAGGGTCAACCATGATGAATGGTATTGTAAAAGTAGTGAGGTTGCTTGGAGGTAGCGCAGCTGGTCTGAAGCTGCAGTATCGTTCGCTGTTGCGTACAGAGGCTCGAAAGACATCAGCCATTGTTCCAACGGCGCCATGTCGAGCGGTGTAGTGCCCTTGGTTGCCAAGGCTCGGAGTAGGTGGTGTTGCGTTGCGTCGAGGCACCCTCGAGCATCAAGTACGTCGGTGAAGGGAGCACTTGGCATGCAATAAGGTCGAGGAGGGCAGAGATAGACCCGCGGGGGGTGCTGTGGAGCTTGTTGTACAAGCCGCGTCGTCCAGGTGAGAAACTCGAGGCGCTGGAAAACATTCAGAATCTCCTCGTCCAGGACGAACGGGCCAGGGGATACGGCTCGCTGTTTCCCCTTCCCAGTGAGTGGCTGCGCAGAAAGGGTGTCGTGTGAGCACATGAACTGCTCGACTATCATTAACCCGTGGTTGATATGGTTGACAGCTGCGTCACAGCTGTCGTGCAGCATCTCGAAGCACGCAAACAGAACACAGGCGAGTGTGGCCGCGCGCAGTGTGTAGTCGGAACTGAGGTCTTGCTGGAGACGGACCAGGCGTAACGCACGGCCGTAGTAAGTGACGGCGTGGTTGTAGTGTGAGCTGCTACCGGTAGGTGTGGTAGGCGACCCTGGCAAGGCGGTTGGGGAGACTGCTTTTGAAAGCGCTCCCACGGCTATGGCCGCATATCGAATTGCAGGCTCGGTGCGTCCGAGTTGAGGTATTGTTTGATTGAATAGCGTGGCTGGGAACCAGGAACCGCCCAGGTTCTCGGAGAGGCTCATCCACTGCTGGAAATAGGCCTCTTCCAACTGGCCCTCAGCAGCACTGTCTTCGGCTTCGATGCCTTCCATGATATCGGCTGGAGGGGAGGGAAACTCGATATGTCTCGGTGTTGTCGCCGACTCGTCCGTGCCGGCCTGAGAAGATGCCTGTGAAGACGCTTGGGAAGATGCTGGCGATTTGGATCTGTTCCTTCTAGATGGGCTCTCGAGGTGGTATCCCTCGCATGTGCCCTGCCACTTGAGACATCGCTGGCATGCCGGCTTCGCTTCGTCGCACTTGACGTGACGTCTTCTAAAGGGAGATGTTTAGCATAACAAGACAACAGGGGTATACATGGGTATCATGCACTCACTTGCCTGCGCACAAAACAGTTAGCATTCCTCGAGAAAAGGAAAGAGAAGTGCACAGTTGTCAGACTTACAGGTAATACATCCAGATCGAACCTTGGGAACACTTGCGCGGGTTGCTCGTGGTCGGTGCTGGAGGGTAAAGACGAAAGACCGTGGGCCGCTACCATCTTTGTCTTGCGGGGTGCCGGGAATAGGGGTGGACGACCTAAGGGGAAAGGGGTCTGACTCGGGCTTGGGCCAGGACATGCCGGGCGACGAGGTAGATAAGGTGCTCGTTGTGTCTTTGCTTGAACCAGATGGCTGGATCTTGGGTGAAGCACATCGACTGCTGACAAAGTAGGGGGCGCCGCCCATGCTTAAGTAGGGCGGGGAAGGGAGGCCCGCGGGGCTCACGATGGCGAGCATCGCGGGTACTTCTCAGGTGAAGCTCAACGGCCTCTAGAGAGAACGGGCCACTGCCGTACCAGTGCGCTGGATGCCGGATCCCACTCAGGCTGCAAAAGAAATGCAATAGGACGGTGCCTCAGGGGAGAGAGAAAACAATGTTGCCGCCTTGGGGCTGAGAGCACGGAGACAAGGCCTTTATGACTGCCTTGGAGATGTGGTTGTGGGTGGGACGAGGGCAATGCCATTTGCGGCGCGATTGGGCTGCTCATATCCACCGTGATCTCGCCCAGCCCGGGGTAGGCCGTAGGGCAGCCGTTGAGGTGCGCTCCGGGTGACCGGGTCCCGCAAGCCCATTTGCTGCCACTTCCACGCCCGCCGTTTAGTGAACAGAACAGGGAGCAGGGCGTGGGCGTATCGGATGATAGCGCCCGGGGTGGCACTGTCCCAGAGGCGATCGGGGAGGCAGGGAGGGGGGAGGGCGTGAGGGCGTGCTGGAAGGACCGACACTGCACTGCAATTAGAAACCGGGACGGACTTATTACGGCAACTGCCAAAGGGGGCGTGCCATCGCCGATTCCAAGCCGTGCATTGCCTCGACTCGTCTGCTTCCCGGAGTTGCATTCAGCCCTATCATAACGGGCGATCACGGGTACCCGACGTCGTTAGTCGAAGCCAAGGTACCTTGCGTTGTGTGTGTGTGTGCGTGTACATATGTACAGTCCATGTAGGCGGTCCTTCGGCCGTGTGGTGGGTTCGTTGTTGGGATGCAGGTGGAGGGCTAGCCATTCGCCAAGTTTTCTTGCCGTGCGCTGCGGGACAGTGGGGGATGCCACTAACCGCGCGGGGAAGTTGGTGAACATCGCGTCAAACGGTCGGCGCCGAACGCCCTGGTAAAGTTGTTGCCTGGCTCTACCGAACCGAAAGATCGTTGCGGAGAATCTTGCCCTCAACGCTCAGGAAGCTTTCAGGGCCAGAAATTGACGGGCGCCCATCGCCCCCAGCCAATGAGCCGCACGACGAAGCGAGACTCGAACCGCGACGCCTCGGCACGGCATCTTCAGCCGGAACGCCATCGCGGGCCATAATCGGTTGATGGATCTCCTTATCCCTGACACACACACACACACCATGCTGCAGCATTGTTTGTCAGCTAACGTAAGCATTCACCGATTTGGGTGCATGGGAGATTCCGCAGTTACCTGATAAGTTCGCTTCACCCCCCGATCGGTTGCCTCCCATCGCCTAGAAGGTCGTGGAGGTCCCGCGACGGCGAACTTTCGTCCGACCGACAACCCGAATGGAGGCATCGCGCGCGCGAAATAGCGGGAGTCAACAGCAAACCATGACTCTGTGGTGATTGACGGGGTGCTGCATTGCGACGTTGTGACATTGCGGTGGGAAGAGCGACCCCAATTTTGGGACGAATTGGCGTTTGGAGCACGCCAAACGCCAAGTTTCAGGTGAGAGGAAGCAGCACAGGCCAGCTGGTCAAGGGTCCAGGGACACTGGAACTTTCGAGCCACTCGTTGACATTGCTCGACCTGCTCTCTGAGTGATCACCTTGAAAGGCACTGCAACGTCCGGACTCGGAGTCAGAATTTGTCGCCGACCACCCAACAACTTTAATCTCAACCTCAGATGCATCGGTTTGAAGCAACGTTATCTATCTGGAACTGCGCGCGCTCAGCAGTCTTTTGGCGTTAGGAGAGGAATGTCACGCGATGAACTGCAAAGAGATCGCTATGTCTTCCGACCGACGACAGAGAGGCGTTACCTAAGACCGTGCGATCGCGAGACAAAAAAACCACAAAGATGTACGGTCGGCAGGCGGGCCGAGCAATGCTCAGGAACCACATAAACACAAGAAACTGTAGGTGGCACTGGGCGGGTGGCTGATACCAGCAGAATCAGGGCTGCAGATGGATGCAAGGACCAAGGACGGGATCGGCCAGCCCTTTGTCTCTGCGCCGTACAATAACCAACCTTGTAAGGCCAAGGCGACGCTCAGGCGGGGCACAGAAACAGGACGCCACGAGGAAACGCCCTGACGATGCCAGTGCTCGAAGGATCATGCAGGCCCTCAGGCCTGAGGCCTCTCAATAGGGAGCCGTCCCATAATAATGAGGGGAGATTGTTGGTCAATAACCTAGCGCCCCGCTGACAAAGAACAACACAAATACAGATTTTTTATAGATTTGCCCTTGTAAGTGGAGATCCCCAACCTCGATGACGGCGCAGCCCTACCACCACCAGCACCACCTCCGTGCGACCTTCTGCTTTTAGCGTGGGTTTCAGCAGCAAAGCATTTGGCGGCATCGAATTCCCACCGCCATTGGTCCTCGGCTCGACAGCTGTTAGGTAGTCTCTGGTCTCGGTAAGGAATCGCGCAGTCAAGGCCGCCTACCATACCATGCCAGCGGCAGCAAATGGCCCCGTGACTCCATTTCCCTCCCGCGTTCTTCACCGCCGCCGGGACGACTGGTCTAGCTCCCCTGTTGACTCTGCCCTATCTCCTCAGGCTCACTTGCGGATGCTCAAACTTATGGTGGGTGCCTAGAGCGCGTTGATGAAGCCATTCTGAGAACACGCTGCAATGAGCAAGGATTCATCCCGCCTGTTTCATCTCCGTGCGGCAATTGGCAAACGGAAATTCCTTCCAGTCTCGTCATGCAATGCTGCAATGAGGCTCGCCCTACAGGGAAGTCTCCACGTGGCAAGGGACTCGCGGGCCCGATCTGGCGGCCTGGGGTAGGGGGTAGGAGGAGTTGGCGCGCCCAAATCAACCACGGCAACCAAACAGGCGCGGGGGGTATCCACCTTGAACGCCCTGAAAGGAGGGCTCCGACGGTACAGTGCAAGCGGAATGCTGGCTGCCTGAGAAACACTAGTTCAACGGCCTGGCTTCTCGGTGGTTGGTTGGGATCGTCAGCACGCGCTTACTTGGACATCGCTCGCTCACCTGGCCTCATAGCACCACACCGACCTCGAGAATTGGATTCATGCAAAGGTCTGATCTCCCTGCCATTCGGTCCGCATTCTAGCGCGAACCCCAGATTTGCGGTTTCAGCCATGTGATGTGTCAAAGTTGTCAGTGCCGAGCTTGGTTTGCGTCTACCTAGATATAAGCTTGCAGGCACCACAGCCCCCACCCCGGACGTGAGGCCTCAAAAGTGCAAGGTGCTGCTGTCTAGTTCAGCCTCTGGAGTTCGGCTGGGAAACAATCTCTCAACACTTACTCAACGTAAACTCGCCAGTGGTATTCCAAATACAGGTACACCAAGAGGATACGACTCGTCCCGTCCGACACAGCGTGAGCACGTCCCTGTATTCCGTCGCATCCTGAAGTCATTCCTTTGGTATGGTTCAATATGGTGCCGAATGTCGGAGGTAACCAAGCAAACCCGCAGTAATCCCAAGTTGTACCCTATAGTTCGTATTGACACCAGCTAGGTCGAATCTGATAACTGGCTGGGCATTTGTGGCAAATGTAATCATTTGTACTTCATCTATCGTTGACCGACTCCTTGCCACCCATTTGGGTACAATAGAAGGTAATATGGACTGAATTGAAGATAGACTGGCCATTGGCGTCGGTTGTCTTGTTTGGTGTTGCGGCGCGGCTCGCATCCGGGGTTTCCGGGCCCTCCACTGCGGGTTGGAGCGGACGCACCTCGGCTCCGCACCCGGGCTTACCACCGTGACTCAACAAAGCCCTAACGCCGATGATATATCAAACTTGTCGACGGAGGCGAAAAGCGGTGAGAAATTAAATCCAGGGCAGGGAGTTAGCCGGTCAGATGGTTGGCCGTGTCTCCACCCATTCTGTGTCACCGGAGAGTTTTCGGAGTACATGAGGTATCTGATGCGGAGACCCAACCCTCTGCACGGCACCGGACTGGTTCTGAATCCGGGGAAGCTTGGCACGGCTACTGCAGTGAGCTGAATTCCAAATCTTTTAAACGACAAAGGCACCCACAGGGATATTCGTCTTACCGCTAGTCTCGCCATGGCGTCTGGCGTCCTTGGTGATATGATGCACCTTTCCTTGACCTAATTCCGTATTATCAAAATGATAAGTATACCCCATGGCGCCGCGAAACGTAGGTAGCGAAGTGGTGTGCGGCCGTGGCAACTTCATCGCCACCCGAACTCGCAAATTAGACTGGTCTTTTTGTTGAACTTTTGTGGCGGCGTGCATATTTCTCGGACAAGAACCAGTCGCCGCAGTCTAGGTCAGGCTTGATCTTGCCCCCGTCATCATCATCGCTTGACCGATTCCAGTGGCTGACTAGCGTAGCTCCGCGTTTGGATGGCGACGCCGGGCGCCTGGTATTGATGAGCGCGTAGGCATTCGACAGTCGTGGATCTGTCCTGTGGATTTGCTGGATATGCCACGGTTGTCAAACGATATGATTAATTTATTGAGACTGACCACATATCGAGCATCCATAGACACTGCGTAGCGATGGGGTCAAAGAAGTCGTGCCAGGTATCAGGCTCGGCGGGAGTCAAGTCGGATCCGGGATTGGGTCAGGCGACCGTCAACCAAGCAGCTGGCAAGGGCTTTTCCCTATGCGGCCGTAGATGGCGATAAAAATCATGGTCTGCCTACCAGCAGATGTGAGTCATTGAAATGCGAACATCTTGGCAATCAAGTTAGCTGGCGAGCATTCCATACGATGTTCGGGCGACGGAAAATCTCAGGGGTCAGTCTGCTCGTTCAAACCAAGAAACCCGAAGATATGTGTTGCCTGGCGAGCACAACTCGCGGCATCTCGCGATCTGCAGCCCATCTGGACGGAGCAAGCGGCAAGAGAATTCGAGGAATTCCAAGCCAAGATTGGAGGCCTTCGTCGCTCAGGTTAGCGCAGAAGCCCGCTGCGGACAGTACCGGTTCAGGTTCTCCCAGTCTGGAAGGTATGACTACCGTTCTCCGATGAAGCTCAGTTGCCAGATTTCGTTCAACGTCCGGGGTGTCGGGATCGACGTCATCTGCATGAGAAATTCATGTCAAGGTCGTCCTTTCACTTCCAGATTTGGATCGCGGACTTCCACCTGACTACGTAACATCATCCATTGACAAACAATGTACTTAGCTATCCTTGACACGTCCCTTTCCGGCTGAGCCTGTTAGTGGATGTGCTGGACGGATCTGAATTTTGAAGCCGGCGAGGGATGTTTTCCTGTTCATAGCAACCCGACTCAGATCTACATGATTGGAAGGTCACCGAGACACAGCTGCGCAGCACCACAAGGGAGGATAATCTACCACGACAGAGAGAGCATATGTGCTGAAGAAGCATCGTCGCGCCAAGTGGCTTTTCTGCCCCCTGCTTCCCAAAAAAGAAGCCTCCCGCTGGATTCCGTCTGACAAGCTATTGGCGATTCGCCATAGCACACATCCGGTCCCTTGATATCCATAGCACGGGCTTCGCCGCAAAGGAAAGGGAAACCTCAGCACCGACATCTGCGCAGCGCAGAAGAGTCGATACTTCCGCATGAACTGGCAGTTCTTTATTTCCACACCTGGCAGCAAACGCGGGACGGGCCGTCGACCAGCGGGTACGGCGGAACTCGCCTACACATCTTAGACAGATCATCAAAGGATTACATAATATACCTCTAGCATAGAGGATATTAGGTCAACGAAGTTCGTCCGGCAGCAAAGGAAACCGGGTGGGTCTCGGGCTAGCACTTCGTACGTCGAGGATGAACACCTACCTAGGAGAACGTCGCATTCCTCGTGCGTTAGTGGGTAATCTCAGGGGCTTGTTCAGGTATTGCGGGTAGAAAGCTTGAATGACTAGCGCCGGGTGCCCAGGTGGATATGTTGTGTTCTTGGACCGAAACGTTCATCGTTGTCTCAACTTGGCACGTGTGCTCGCTGCTTGGCGACTTCTTACCCAGAAATACCTCGCCCGACCTACTCATAAGTGTCTTGTCGAAGGTCTAAGAAAGACGGGCATGTAGCGGCAAGTCCAAGCTCTTAAAATCGGACGCATTGGTTTCTTCCCTGGTAGGGTCTCAAGGTTGTGACCCCAGAGCGAACACACATCACCAACTTCAACCACAGAACACAGTTCAGCATATAAATAGTCTATTGCATTGAGCAAAGCGCCACACCCGCGTCTATAAGTTTTAGGTACACTGCTCGAGGCTCTTCTCCGCCGGGATATCATGAACGAGCCTCCTCGTTACGGTCGGTCCGTATGTCTCCCCTTTTTATAACCTCCCATGCAACGCCAGTCCCTGAACTCAGTTTACGAAGAGAACTTCTGGATAAGCGCCTGCAGGGGCCCGGGGTTGCCACCCATGTGCTCGCCGGCCTTGTCGCCGTCCTTGAAGAGGATGAATGTGGGCATGGCGCGGATGCCGAGCTCCTGGGCAAGCTCGGGAAGTGCGTCGACGTCGAACTTGGCGAAGTAAACCTTGCCCTTGTACTGCTCAGACTCGGCCCACCTGTTGCAAGAAAGGGTTAGCAGTGTGCGCGAAGCGGCTCGGGGTTCGATAGGGAACGTACTTCGCGATGACCGGGGCAACGGCCTTGCAAGGTCCGCACCATGTTGCGAACGCGTCGAGGAGAACGATGGGCTCCCGGGCGATGGCCTCCTTGAACTCCTCCTTGCTGTAGCGGTAGAAGTCAGTTCGTGTCTCAATGCAGAGCGGGGGCGACAGAAGCTCGGCTGTGTCGCATGGCGCGCGGGGAACTCACGTCGCAATGTTGTGGACAGTCATTTTGGGCGTGCTTGTGGTGAAAAGTCTCGGTGTGAAGGGTGTTGCGGCAATGGGTCTCGATCTCAATGCTCTGAGGGCAGGTGTAAAGATTCGCGATGTCATTGGAAAGGTGTGGGGTGGAGGGACAGGGTGGGAGGTGGTTTTTAATGCCGTCGACAACTGAAGAAAGATCGCAGGTGGAGTCTTCTGGATGGATGATGTAAAGGGCTTGCAGCTGGCCGATTTGTCAACCGCGAATGACGTGACCGCTTCCAGAGCTCTGGGCAGCAGGGGTCACACCACCCCTGCACCTAATTGGGGAACCCGCGATCGAGGAACAGCCATTTTTCCGCGGTATCGCAGCGATTTCTCATCCCGTCTCTCCGAGAATGCGGCGCATTCCCGAATCTGTAGAGCATTGAGTGCCGCATTCAGGGGATTTGGTAACACTGCTTACAGAGTGGTACATTCGTACTCCATAGAAATGATTCCTCATCCACGCGGCTTTTGTCGCAACTCGATTGCAGAAGCTCGCAACGCGTGAATCGGCGCGAGACCGAACAAAGAGACGCATCGCATTTAGACGTCTTCACAGCGAGCGGTTTATCCATTCTACTTGTTCCGCTTATTGGACAACATCGCGTGATTATGTTTTAGCACTCATCAAACGCCCCTCGGATGAGAGCTGAGATACTATTGGAGCATCTGCAACAGGTCAAGTCAGCCGACGTCGTCCGGCCTCTGCGGACGACACGACAAGCGTCTCCTTGACCAACTCTCTGTCAACGTCGACCACTTCCAGAGGGGTTCTGTCAGCAAAGTCGCCAGAAAATGGGGACGGAACAGAGCTCTGGATTCACATGACTTACAGTCATCGCCAGGGGGTTATACTAGGATTTGTCGAAGGAGACTGGACACAACGCAGATCCAGCCGCCTGCTGGCTCTCTCTCTCATCCCACGAACCGCAGATCAACTTGACTCTCCTGGCGTTGTTCTGCCACCAAGCGAAGTCTCGACTCTGAACTCCAACATGGCTCTTTTACGCCGAGCTGTTCTTTCTGCGCCTTCTACTTTGGCAGGTATCCTGCCAAGGACGGTCCTGGTTGCAATATTCCATTGCTCATGTACAGCTCTGTACGTAGTACGTTCGGCTTGTTGCGTTGATGGATTGTCGCGGCCGAGATTCATCCGTCGAGATGGGTGTTATTAATACCCGGCGACCCTTCATGTAGCATTGCGGCTGCAGATCCGGCCTGCGCCGAGGGTTGTGTTACCCTCCTGACCACACGATCCGCAAGATGTCACCTCAATTACCAGGAATCTGTTACAACTGTGCATGTGCGGCGCTGTCAGCTGGGTAATTTAAGACTTTAACCCAGGGAGAAACGTCGGAGGACATCAAAAAGTATGTCCTTCCTCTGCTGCTGGAGGAGTCAGAGCTGAAACTGCAAAAAGATGGGTCTGGCCGGGGATTGAACCCGGGACCTCTCGCATATATGCTATAGGGTGAACCCTAAGCGAGAATCATACCGCTAGACCACCAGACCAAGCCAATTTCCATTGGTTGTTGTTGGAAGCTGGTTCCGTGTCAGCCCCTATGCCGCTGGGGCTGCGCCTTACCGATCACCAAAGTCAACCCCGCCCACGTTCTCAGGCCAAGTCTTCGACTGCTCAAAATTACAAACTTTGAGGGCAAATCACAGCACAACTGGAAATGGTGAAGAATAACGATGGTTGATATGCTCTGATTCAAACCGGGTTTTCCTCGTTTCATCATCGTCTTGCACAAGAAAATTGGCGCCGAACATGTCAACGGGAATAGCATCAACGGCTTTGACGGTGGGATTCTCGCCAATCTGACATTCCCCCGAAATCGGGTCTGCGTTGATGCAACCCGGGACAAAAGCTCGCGAGCTCAACCACCAGCATAATCCAACAAAGCCATACCTCGAAAGGATGATCTCAGCGCGATCGATTCAGCCTCAACACTGGCGTGGGCCTTCGGCGCGCAGGGTTGCAGCACTGCAGCACCTATCCTTGGGGGTCAAAGACGGGAAGGTTGAAGATTAAGGTGAGTGGGGCGTCATCCTACAATGCGGAGAAGCTGCGGGGGAGGAGTGCCCCTCACAAGCCTCCACCATCAGCTCCAATCTCCCATCGTCAGTGGGCAAGACACTCCAGGACAGCAGGGCCGGCCGCCGAAGGATTTCTCGGCGAATCTCCTCCACTGCGACCCCTCACCGGCGCCACATGCACTCCTATCTCCACCACTGAGATGACGGGTTCGACCAGCCGCCGCCCAAATCCCAGGACCATGGCTCGGAGGAGCCATTCCCGAGCGCCCGTGGACGGAGACGCGGACGCGGACGCGGACGCGGATATGGGGATATCAGTGATGGCCCGCCCCGATATTCTCGTTGAAGTTGGATCTCGTCAGAAGTTGCCACACTTTTTGTTCGAGTGTTCTAATCTCGGTCTTCATACCAAGCGCTCACATTGACACCATGAAGTTCCGCGATGGCCAATGGCTGCCGGTCGAGGGCGTGCACACCGAATACGCCGAGGAAGTGTACCGCATCAGCCAGACGCCCTCGGGCAAGGGCATCAGCTTGCTCTGCCCAACCAAGAAGGTCCGGTCCCGCGGTGACGTGCTCAACCTCAGCACCCTGACTGTCGACATTGAGCCGGCCTTTGATGGTGTCCTCTCGGTCGAGACCACCCACTGGCAGGGCGCCCTCCGCCGCGGCCCCAACTTCGACCTCTTCCCGTCCGGCCAGCCTGAGGTTGAGTCGCAGGTCACCAAGAGCGAGAAGGGAACCACGTTGTCGGCTGGCAGCCTCTCAGCCACCGTCAGCGGCAAGCCGAACACATTTGAGATCTCGTTCCACTCAACCGACAACAAGAAGCACCTCACGTCGCTTCAGAACAGGTCCGTCGGCTTGGCTTACACCCCCGGGCCCACCACGCCCATGCAGACCAACGACATGCGCGACATCAAGCACTACATCTTCACACAGACCACCATCGGCGTGGGCGAGTCCATCCACGGCCTGGGCGAGCGCTTCGGGCCCTTCAACAAGGTCGGCCAGGCCGTTAGCCTCTGGAACGCCGACGGCGGCACCTCGTCCGACCAGGCCTACAAGAACATCAGCTTCTGGCTCAGCTCGCGCGGCTACGGCGTCTTCGTCGATACTCCAGAGCGTGTCGAGCTCGAGATCGGCAGCGAGCGCTGCTGCCGCACCCAGACCTCCATCGAAGGCCAGCGTCTCAAGTGGTACATCATCTACGGGCCTAACCCCCGCGAGATCCTGCAAAAGTATTCCATCCTCACCGGGACCCCCGGCAGCGTGCCCGCCTGGTCCTTCGGCCTCTGGCTCTCCACCTCCTTCACAACAAACTACGACGAGGAGACCGTCAACTCCTTCCTGTCCGGCATGAAGGCGCGCGACATCCCGGTCGAGGTGTTCCACTTCGACTGCTTCTGGCTCAAAGCCTTCCAATGGTGCGACTTTGAGTTCGACGACGCCATGTTCCCGGACCCCAAGGGCCAGATCGCGCGCCTCAAGGCCGAAGGTACCGTCAAGAAAGTCTGCGTGTGGACGAACCCCTATCTCGGCCAGGCGTCCCCCATCTTCGCCGAGGCCGCCGAGAAGGGCTACCTCCTCAAGCGCAAGAACGGCGACGTCTTCCAGTGGGACCTCTGGCAGACCGGCATGGGCATCGTCGACTTCACCAACCCCGCCGCCTGCGACTGGTTCGTGGCCTGCCTCAACAAGCTCTTCGACATCGGCGTCGACTCCATCAAGACCGACTTTGGCGAGCGCATCCCCACCAACGACGTCGCCTGGTTCGACCCCAGCGTCGACCCCAAGCGCATGCACAACTACTACGCCTTCCTCTACAACAAACTCGTCTACCAGGCCCTCCAAGCCCGCTTCGGCGCCAACGAGGCCGTTCTCTTCGCCCGCACCGCCACCGCCGGCACCCAGCGCTTCCCCTTGACCTGGGGCGGCGACTGCGAATCCACCCCCGAGGCCATGGCCGAGTCCATCCGCGGCGGCCTCTCCCTCGGCCTCTCGGGCTTCTCCTTCTGGAGCGTCGACATCGGCGGCTTCGAAGGCTCCCCCGCCCCCTGGATCTACAAGCGCTGGGTCGCCTGGGGCCTCCTGTGCTCACACTCGCGCCTGCACGGCTCCAACTCGTACCGCGTCCCCTGGACCGTCGACGACGACGACGCCTCCCCCGAGGGATGCTCTGCCATCCTCGCCAAGTGGACTCACCTCAAGGCCCGCCTGATGCCCTACCTCTTCTCGCAAGCACAGGAATCCACTCGCAATGGCCTCCCCTTGTCGCTGCGCGCAATGTGCATCGAGTTCCCCGACGACCCGACGGCGTGGACGCTCGACAGGCAGTTCATGGTCGGCAGCAGCCTACTTGTCGCCCCGATCTTCGAGGAGGACAACACCGTGCAGTTCTATCTACCTGTGGGGAAGTGGACGAACTTCTTCACGGGCGAGGTCAAGGCCGGGCCGGGGTGGGTTACGGAGAGGCATTCATTCGAGACGCTGCCGCTGTATGTGCGGCAGGGGACGTTGCTGGTGCTGGGGGCGGAGGGGGAGAAGAGGACTGTGTATGAGTATGCGGAGGGCGTGGAGGTGAGGAGCTACTTTGTTGAGGAGGGGAGTAGGGCGGTGGTGGTTGATGGGGAGGGGGAGGAGAAAGTTGTGTTGGTGGTTGAAGGGGGTGAGGTTTTGGGGAGGGAGGGGCTTACGGGGGAGAGTGTGTTTACGGTTGTTAGTAAGTAGAGAGGGAGAGGCAGAGAGATCCGTCGCTGAGTTTGGGATGCATAATACGATCATGGTTTCTACACATCACATCATGTCTTGGAAAAGGGGCACACGGTTAACATCACCATTCATTCCTTCAACCTCCATGCCACACCACCAACGACAACGAATGTCACAGCGCAGTGCGACGCAGCTGGCAGTCGGGATGGGAGGGACGCAAATTCCACCAGGAACACGTACCACCAGTGGAGTCTGGTATTTACCTAGGACCCCCATGCTCGAGAGCAGGGAGCAAGAGAAGTCCCCATCCTGTCCCACCCCCTCCAAGTTTGGGGGTCACTCGGGGAGTTAGAGAATCTCGTGCGGGGAAGGAGTTCGAGGAGCAGGTTCGGGTTGCTTGAACTGAACTCAGGTGTGGGAACGGTTCATGGTGTTTTGTGAGCACCTGGCGGTGGGTTCTGAGAGTTAGGGGGTCACATTTCTCAATCTGGACAAAGGTGCCCATTCCTGCTGCTGTCGCTGCTTGCCCCTCCCCTCATGGGTACTGACTGATCCTCTTAGCGGATAAGTTGGAAGTTAGATCCCTCCCTCGGCAGGCGGTGTATCTACCACCGAGCAGAGTGCCTAATCTTTCTCTAAAAAGACACTAGCTTCACGCTGCTGCGTAAGACCATGCGGGATGATACCCGGGGATCCGTAGCTTCCACCGGTGAGGGTTATCATCGCTATTTGGGGAAGATTGTCCAACACCTGCCTCGTCACAGTCCACCAAGGCATGTGGTTGGGGTAACTGCTCAAACGGCTACTGCACCCCTTCAGGCGCGCGAATTGAGTTGGAGATGGGAGGTATTCAGCCTGAATCGCACAGGTGGAGAGTTTGATACCGCGAGACGGGGGGTAGTCGTTCATAGAGCGAGATGATTGAGGACGTCCCGGCTGGTCGGGTCAAGGATTGCTAAGCTGATGCAGCACATAGGCGAGTCGATACCAGCTCGGGGGTGTATATTGAGTCACAGATCCCTCAGGAGCCGCTTGAAGGCCGTTCTGGTGCGTGTGCACAACAGGATCGGCGCCCCCATTTCATCCGGTCTTGCTTGGTAGAGGTCGTATCTCTCGCCGAGCCTTGTTAATGCTGGACCCTGCCTTGAATGTGTGCTCTGTATGGGCATCCGCGTCAGCTTTTGGACAGCGATGCCAGACCGCAATTCCGTTCCCAACAGCAGTCTCTGTTAGAGGACTGCCGGCACCGGAGGGAGCTGTTGCTTCGGTCCTTGAAACCAACGTTCGTCAACTATCATCGTCCATGACCAAAAACCTCCCCAGTAGTTAACAGTCTAATTAGGACTTCAGCTTATGCTTACGTCGCGAACATACTACTCCATCGGGAGTTCCTACCCCCTCATCGTATTCTCCCAGCCTTGTGAATACGATCGCCGCCAACACAGGAACCCGGCCTACCCGGTGTGTGTAATATTGTTGACTGCAGGTGCCATTTTGTGATGGGATGGCTACCAGTCTTCTCATAGTGCCATAAACACAACCCGGAGACCTCCGGACAGAGTGGTCGATGCCGCGTCCCGGTCATCCGCAGCAATACGCAGTACGCTCAACCGGTGTGTCGGACGATCTTATCGGCCTCAAACGGCTAACATCGGCATCGGCGTCCTTCGCGACAGCGGATGGATCCCGCACTCGGCGCCGGGCCGTGGAGCGGAGCAGTGTCAGCTCAGCGGGTCACCCCGTTATCGAATATGCGGGCAGGTGGACATCCGGTTAGCTGGAAGCGGGGCCGGTGGGCCCATACCTGCTCAGTCGAAGATAAAGTCAAGAGGAAGCTTCCCCTCCCCGCAAAATAAAAGCGACAGACAAGGACATTTGGTGGCAATAGAGTTCACATCGTTGCCAATCTCCCGAGAAAAAATTGGCTGACAACCCGCTTCAAAATGCCGACTATCGTAGTTCTTGGGTGAGTCCCCGGTACCGGCGCGGAATACCTGGGTTTTGCCACTTACCAACAATCTCAGGGCTGGCGTCTCCGGGCTCACCTGCGCGCTGCAGCTAGCCAAACGCGGGGATACTGCTATAACTGTCGTGGCAAAGCATATGCCGGGCGACTATGACATCGAGTATACGTCGCCGTGGGCTGGCGCCAACGTCTTGCCGTGGGTATCCTGGAAGCACTTGAATCGATGGTAGACCGAGATCTGACATGGTTTGACAGGATGGCCGTTGAGAAAGACAGCAGGTGGGAGAAGAGAACCTGGCCGGAGTTGAAACGGCTGGCCGATGAAGTGCCTGAAGCCGGCATCCATCTTCAAAGTCAGTGCTGCCCAATCTGTTGCGGTATGCACGTTCTGACGATTGGCAGAGGCTCGGGTGTACCGCCTAGCAAAGGATGAGTCAACCGGGTTCAAGGGGCCGCTCGAGGACAGTCTGTTCGCAGTTGACCCGTGGTATAAGACGGTGATGGATGACTTCAGGGAACTCCCTGCCAGCGAGTTGCCCCATGCCGGAGTCTGCTCTGGTTGCGAGTTCCAGTCGGTGTGCATCAACACCGCAGTCTACCTGCCATGGCTCGTTGGGCAGTGCCTTGCACATGGCGTTGTGTTAAAGCGGGCTGTTCTGAAGCATATTTCCGAGGCCGCGAACATGAGCCATACCGGCCAGAAGGCCGACATCGTCATCAATGCTTCCGGGGTCCTGGCTTGCCGACTCGGCGGCGTGATGGACGCAGGGGTGGTGCCGGCGCGGGGACAAATCGTGGTTGTCCGCAATGAGGCGCCAGAAAACATGATGACGACCAGTGGCTGCGACGACTCAGACGACGAGATTGTCTACACGATGACACGAGCCGCTGGCGGGGGCACTGTGCTGGGTGGCACGTACCAGATTGGAAACTGGGAGCCGAACCCAGATCCGAATGTCGCGGTGCGCATCATGAAGCGCGCGATTGAGCTGCATCCAGAGCTGACTGGCGGACGGGGAATCGAGACGTTGAGCATTATCCGGCACGGCGTCGGCCTGCGGCCGCTGAGGAAAGCCGGCGTGCGCATTGAGAAGGAGCGCATCGACGGAACGTGGGTTGTGCACAATTATGGCCATGCCGGGTGGGGATACCAGGGCAGCTACGGCTGCGCCGAGGCCGTCGTTGATCTTGTTGACGAGGTTCTCGCCGAGAAGAAGCCGGCATCACGCCAGTCGAAGCTGTGACCGTTCATGTTAGGTAGCAATTCAGGTAGACTCGGAAATGGTAGAAGTTGTGAAACTGGCAGGAGGGACCTGAGTGGTTGCTTCGGTCTGAAACTCTTTACGATACCCTAACCCTGGACATCAAGGTGCCTGTGGGGCCCGTCACCATCCACAGCTGAGCTCCAATTGGAAACGCGTCCTCTCGTGGTCAACCTCAAGCTCCCAAGCAACACGCAATATGGCAGATCGCAAACCCCCAATCCACCAGCAAGCTGTGCGCTTTGCACTCGATGTCGCAAATGGGCGGCATCGCCTTTCGAAGCTCATCCCGGCAGCTCTCTGGTCAGCGGATGCGCTTCTCTGCGGACTGGTGATTTGGAGGATTCCCTGTACGACCACCTCGATGCCCCTCCTCGACCGTGTGCGGTGTGCGCAAGCGGCGCTGACTATCCGGCGTGTCTAGATACCGAAATTGACTGGGTTGCATACATGGAGCAGATCTCCCAATTTCTGTCGGGTGAGCGCGACTACACCAAGATCCGAGGGGGGACTGGGCCTCTGGTGTACCCTGCAGCCCATGTGTACACCTACACCGGCCTATACTACCTGACCGACGAGGGGAAAGACATATTCTTCTCACAGCAGATCTTCGCACTGCTTTACCTGTCAACGCTGACTCTTGTCATGGCATGCTACTGGAAGGCAAAGGTGCGCACAGCCCCAGACCGCATGCAAACAGGCCAGAGCTGACCAGGGGAACAACAGGCACCGCCATACATCTTCCCGCTTCTCATCCTCTCGAAACGCCTCCACAGCATATTCCTACTACGGTGCTTCAACGACTGTTTTGCCGTGTTCTTTATGTGGTTGGCCATATTGTTTTTCCAAAACCACGCTTGGCAGCCCGGTGCGCTGGCCTACACCTGGGGCTTGGGGATCAAGATGTCGCTGCTCCTTACCCTGCCGGCCGTGGGTATTATTCTGTTCCTTGGCAGTGGACTCTCCACAAGTATCCAGCTGGCTGCCATGATGGCCTTGGTACAGGTCCTGATCGGCGTGCCGTTTCTCGCTAAAAACCCCTGGGGGTACTTGGGGAAGGCGTTCGAGTTCTCGCGCCAGTTCTTCTTCAAATGGACAGTCAACTGGCGCTTCGTGGGGGAAGAAGCATTTCTTAGCAAGCGCTTCTCGCTGGCTCTTCTAGTCCTGCACATTGCCGTGCTTGTTGGCTTCATCACTCGCCGCTGGCTGAAGCCTGCCCGCAAGTCTCTTGCGGGACTGGCGTTGCCATTATCGCAAGGAAAATCGCCATTCTCGCCACAGCAGCAGCAGGCGGTAACCCGAGACATCACGCCACAGTATATTCTGACCACTATTCTCTCAGCCAACCTCATCGGCCTCGTATTCGCGCGCTCGCTGCACTACCAGTTCTACTCCTATCTCGCCTGGTCAACCCCATTCCTCCTCTGGCGCAGCGGTGCTCACCCCATTCTCCAGTATGTTCTCTGGGCAGCCCAGGAGTGGGCATGGAATGTGTACCCGAGCACACCGGGCAGCTCCGGTGTTGTGGTCGGCGTACTTGTGACAACTGTGGCTTTTGTGTGGTTCGGCGTTCGAGAGGAGTGGGAACCAAGAACTGCAGCATCGAAGGATACAGCGGCAAGGAAGTAGCCAGACTATCCTCATGAAAGAATTTCCGGGGCTCCCTCAAGGCTCCTCGTCCTCTGAATCACTAGGCGGCATCTTCCCAACGGTTGACTCATCATCGTCTTCGTCGTCGTACGTGTTCTTCACAAATTTCTTGGGCCTGCCGGAGTCAGCCCAGGGCCTATTGGGTTGGGGGAAGAGCTACTGACCAATACGGCTGCTTGCGCCATGCCTTCTCGTCGCGCACCACGTTAACAATCTCTCCCACGACCCTGCTGTTGGGGGGCCTCTCATCGGCTGAAGCCAGATCGACCAACACATAGCCACCCCGCTTAATCCAAATTGTGTTGCGGAAGCGCGGCTCGAGCTCGACGATAATAGTTTTCGCGTTGGGAAGCGCGCATGTGTAGAGGTTGTTGCCCTCGGCTTTGACGACCCGAGCAACGGACTGCGCGTCTGTCAGCTCATCAGGAGGCGTCTCGGATTCCTCCGCCGCAGCTTGAGCGTGGCGTTTTGGCTTGCCCATGATCACAGTAAGCGCTGAGTTCGGTCCAAAGTGTTGGTGCAGAGGCTCTTGGAAGCACCCCGCGATCAATTTTTGGTGGATGGTGGGGCAAATACCGTCTTGCTGCATAGCCCCGTAATTTGCACTCCGAGTTGAACATTTCCATCCCATCCGCCGTCCCATGATTTGAGGTCCATATTGACCTGCAATATATTACACCTCATGTCACTCCCTTCGCCCTGGATTCAATCTTGCCCAGCTCGTCGTCGAGGCAGGCACCGGCATCAACGGAGGAGCCGTCAACGGATATGCATCGGAGATTGAGGGGTATGAGTCCGCTTATGCAGCCGGGAGAACTGCCGCCAGGGGCTTACCCAGCACCCTGACCCAGCAGCTGTGACGCCTTCCGGTCCTGATGAATCGGTTCAAGTTCTCTTCGCCTTCGAGCACCGACTCGCCACACCCATCTGTTTGCGACAGGTTCAGCGGCCGAATAATAAACTCCCAGTAAAACGAACCACAATCGTTGACCTTCGCTCAAAACTTTGGCCAACAAAACCTCGCGGAGCCATCCCCTCGTTTTCTTCCCCACGTACCAACCTTCAAAATGAGATCAACGGCCCCTGCGCTTCCTGCGCTCAAGACCAACCCCAAGTTCATCTTCTTCACAGATTTTGACGGTACCATCACCCGAGAAGATAGCAATGACTTCATCACCGACAACCTTGGCTATGGTAAGGAAAATCGCCTCAGAGAGTTCAAGGATGTTCTCTACGGACGCCGTCACTTTCGAGACGCCTTCCAGGAAATGCTGGACAGCATCAACGCCCCCTTCGACCAGTGCATAGAGACTCTGCTCAAGAACATCACGCTCGATGAGGGCTTCAAGGAGTTTTTTCTCTGGGCGCGTGAGAACAACATCCCCATCGTGGTTCTGAGCGGCGGCATGGAGCCCATCATCAGGGCGCTGCTGACCTCCTTTCTCGGGAAGGAGGAGGCCGATTCTTTGCAGATTGTGAGCAACAATGTTGCGCCGAGGCCGGGGAAGAACATCAACGAGGCGAATGGCTGGACGATTATATATCACGATAACAGGTACGAGTTGCTGTGGCTAACCTTACCAATGGAGTCAGCGCTAACAGAGTACCAGTGGATTCGGTCACGATAAGTCGCTTGAGATTCGGCCTTACGCCGCCCTTCCTGAAAGTGAGAGGCCGGTGCTGTTCTTCGCCGGTGACGGCGTGTCCGACCTCTCGGCCGCCAAGGAAACGGACCTGCTTTTCGCCAAGGCAGGACGCGGTAAGTTGGGCCCTGCCCCTGTCGCATCATGATTGTGCTTGCTGCTAACTTTGCATCAGATCTTGTCTCGTACTGCGAGAGAGAAATGGTCCCTTTCAGGACATTCGAGAACTTCTCAGATATCCTCGCCACCGTCAAAAATATCGTAGCGGGCAAGCTCAGCGTCTCCGCCGCCGCCACGGGCAGAAGCTGAAAAGACAGCCCTCGGTGGAATCCATAATTCGCTTGGGGTATCATTATAGAAATAGACTTATAGATCGCGCCCTCACTCCACGTTCCCGTCGTCAGATCTCCCGGCCGCAAAGCCGCTGACGTCAAACAAACCATGCAAAACCGCTTCAAACAAAAACTCCCTTATCACTCTGTTCTCTTAGGTTTCCTTGGCAGACCGCACCAACAACTCAGCATGACACCAAACAGCCCGATAGCGATCGGATGCAACACTGTCGGGCCCACCATACCCGTTGTGAAGGCCGCGGCCCCTCCCGCACTGCCAAACGCCGAAATGACGCCGATCCCACCGATCCGTTCGTGCTTGCTCATGCGGCTCACGAAGACTGCCGCAGCACAGGGGTACACTGGGCCCAGGAGCAAGCCAACGACCCCCACAGCTGCAACGTTACCGACGACGCCCGGTGCCAGCCAGGTAAGCAACTCGACCGCCGCAGCGCCAAGCACTGCTCCGTACACCAGGCGCCTCTCGTCGATGCGTTGCGCTGTGCAGAGAAGGAACCGGCCGGCGGCAATACCTGCCCAGAAGACGGGCCCCATGTTGAATGCCGGCGTGGCAGATGTAGACGATGTGAATCCCCAGCCCGAGATGCTTACTTCCGCTGCGCGATAGGAAAGAACGAACGGGGCCCCCATCAATACAACCCTCGTCGAAACTGCGCTGAGCATTCCCTGCATGTCCGCATGCGTCGGCTTCGCGTTTGAACCCTGGCCGTCGTCACCCCCAGCCACTGCCCCTGCTTCCGCCAACTCCACCTCCTCCTCGTAGTTCCAGAAGGCGTACGCCGCGAAGGCGCCGGAGACTAACACCAGACCCAGCGTCATAATGTAGTACTGCGACCAAGCAGTGCGAGTGGCAAGTGCCACGAGCAGCGGGTTGACGGCAGCGCCAACCCCGTACGCGCCGTGCATTGCGCCCAGCGCCCAAGTTCCGAGGGAGCCGCAGAATACATTCCCGAGGGCGAGGTTGAACGAGGCGCCGAATCCGATGGGGAAGAACGCCAATACAAACGCTGGCAGTGGTGCAGCACACGCTAGCACCGCGTGACCGGTCGCCACGAGAAGCTGGCAGAGGGCGTAAGTCCTGGCACGGCCAAGATACTCTGCTGTGCCGTCGATGAAGAGCGCCGCCATGATGAAGCCGAGCGCGTTGGCGACGAAGATGAGGGAGGTGACAGCATCGCTGGAGTTGTAATGTCTGCGGGTCATGGTGGTAAGCAATCTCGTTGCTGTGTGAAAAAAACAGGGCTCGGGATCGGTGTTTACTTCTCTATTGATGGCAGCAGAGCGCTCGGTGCGGTGTCGCTCAGGGCTATGCTGAAGCTCATGAGGCAGACGGCAAGCAGGCGTACGCGATCCGCCGATGTGTCCGGGAAACGCCCTGTGGTCATCATGGCGCCCTTCTCGCCGCCATCCTTGGGCTTCATCAGCCGGTCCATCCTGGCCCTGAAATCAGGTGCGTACCCGATCGACCGTCGCCGCGTTCGCGACACAGGCAAGAAGAATCGGCGCCGGAAGAGGGAAGTTTTTAGAGCTGCTCGGGCGGTAGTGGAGGAGGTCTGGAGTGGGCTCCGAGGTGTGGACGTCCGGGGTTTACGTGTGCCACTCGTTGTCATCAACGGCTTGCCGATCCCAGGTGTTGATCATTGCCTCTGTTGAGATCAGTCGTTGGTGCGCGCGCAACAGGAGTCAAATTAAAGGACAAAAGACGGACAACGCAGACCTAGGACAGTCAACATCGGCAGATGGGGAGCAAGCATATGTGTACAAGAGCCTGTCTGGTGGTGCAGGAAAATGGCCGGAGAGGCCCCGATCAGTGCGGAAATCACGTCGGCTCCCATGCGCCGGACTCCATCGAATCGTACACTACCCGACGCAGGAGGTGATAAAGAACAAGGTTCCCACCGCCCAGAACATCGGGAGCGCTCTGCCAGAGACGAGCGCAGCGTGCTGCACAGACAGTCAGTCAGCGGCAGACGCAGGCAAGGGGGCTGCCGTACGTAGCAGCTCCGCTCCGCGAGTTCCGTCGCACTGATTACGACGAGGGTTAGCGTCCGGATTGGAGCGAAGTTGAGCCAACAGACAACCCCCCACGCCAATCAGTCGTTGTCAGTCGTTGTCAGTCGAGCGAACGGGCGAACAGGTGGCGGCTCAAAGTGCGTGGTGCGGGTCCGGGCCGCCGAGGTGGGAACCGCTCAGGCTAGGTCAGGCGTGTCAGTGAGGGTCTGGACGACATGGCTGGAAAGCCGGGCCGATTGAAGAGACTGAATGAAGAAGCTCCGCTGCCGCCCAGCTGCACGGCTCCGCCCAACACGCCAATTGCGGCCCGTCGGCGAATTGTTTGCGCCGCCCGTTCTGAAACCGTGCGTGTGGATGGGTTTGTGCGAATCTAAGGAAGGACACGGCCGATTGGAAACCGTTGACGAAGGTCGCGAGAGGTTGCCGGCGCGGGCCGAGGCAGTCCAATTGGATGGCCAGCGGACCAGCGGTTGGTGCGTCTTAGCACTCTGAAGGGTTAGGGTTACTCAGAACATTGGCCAGGACTTGACCTTCGGCAGCTCGCAAACAGCACCCCATTTCATCGTCCGTGCACTACTGCAACAAGCGGCGCAGGCCACTTCTGGCAACCACCACCGTCGAGGGAACCCGAATTGGAATATCAGAAATGTAGGGTCCTTCTTTTGCGGCGCCATCGCATTACGGTTAGACTTCATCTTCGGGTCGAGACGCAACGTTCCTTCAGCAACCGCAACCTTTCTCGATGATGTGCGAGTCATGAGGTTGACCACCCTCGAGGACACCTGCGCCGCACGTTCGAATTCCGACGACCGCTTGGGCGATATCGATTCACCATCAGACTATGTGTTCATGACGGATCAACATCTGTAACCCCGCTTTTCGAAGGGGACAACTTCATTACCTACCGTCCCCAAGGCACCCCCGGAACACCCACCGCGATCTCCACACCATGCCTGTGAGAGGATTGGAGAGATGCAAGTGTCTTTACTCTTCCGTCAAATCATGACCATCCACCATCCTACTATTAGTACAGTCGCGAGCCCGCATCGGTGGATTGGTGATTACACCGGCCAATAGGCCTGTGGAAAGAGACAGGTCCGGACATCCCTGGAACAGCACTCCGCAACGAACATGCGCAAACCCCAATATCAAGGCCGAAAAATCTGCCCTATAGACAATCGGCTAGTAGCGATCAATTCAAGAGCCTCAATATTCAGGTCTAACATGTCCGTCAAGTTGGTCAAGTTTTCTATCAGATTGAGAGATGGTTGGTTGACAGAGCCAGGGAGCTGAATCTGTTGGCCAATCTTCACTGGAGGAAACCCATGTGGCTTGTTTGAATGGCCAATGACCGCTTCCCAATTGACTCGACAACGCCAATTGCCTCAACAACATCAATCGTAGCGTTGACAAGTCTTTTTACACTTCCAGAGACAGATTACTTTCTCATGCGCCGCGTGGCAGCGATAATGCAACCCACTACACATGATCAAGTGGTCATCCGATTCTACACACTCTCTGGCGTCGTTTGTTACTATCACAACTCACCCTTGGCCGATTATAAATCGAGTTTGATTTCTTCTCTCTCTCGTCCGTCCCCCAGCCTCCAATCCTTCTCACTCCTTCGGGATGTTACGCTCCCATTGTGGGTTAGGGTTAACGAGTTAACGAGCTTGGCCTGCCTCACTAATGTCTCCAAAGCTTGGGTTCTCTTGGAGTCGGGGAGCGTATTCACTCGCCCCGGGGCTAGCTCCCTTTATCCAACCTAGCGCGCGCTCCCAGCGCGCAACGAGGTCTAAACGTGGAAAAGTCGCCGCCAAGCTGGTGTTTGAGGGTGCGGGGTAACCTCATGGCTCCAGTTGCTGAGTGCAACATAAAGGTCAGACCCCGCCGGCGGATATAATGTCTTTGGAGGAGGATTTCGAGACACAATCCGAGGACCCTTACTCTTTTCCCCCGCCGATATTCACACACCCGCGATAATGGCCAACCCCAGCGAGCCGGCCGACATCGCCGTCGTAAGTGCCTTCATGTTGCAGATGCTTGGTCCGGCTCAATGCCGTGAAGCACCTCATTTTCCGGGGTGACCTGTGCTAACCGTGACACCGCCCTGTCCCACAGGATCCGCTCTTTGCGCAGCCCGAGGTTGACGATGGGGACTCGGCCATTGGCACAGATGTCACCCTCTCCACAGCATCGCTCAGCTCCACCATCCTCCAGTACCGCAAGCTCCACGGCCGGACCTTCCACAACTTCGGCGGCGGCGAGAACATCGAGTACTGGGCGCCCAACGACGAGGCCCAGAACGAGCAGCTCGACACCAACCACCACCTCATCACTCTCGGCCTCGGCGGCAAGCTCTACCTTGCCCCCCTAGACAAGCCCGCCAAGGTGCTCGACGTCGGCACCGGCACCGGCATCTGGGCCATCGACTTCGCCAACGAGTTCCCCGACTCCGAAGTCACCGGCATCGACCTCTCGCCCATCCAGCCCTCGTGGGTGCCGCCCAACTGCAAGTTCGAGCTCGACGACGCCTCCAAGACCTGGACCTACCCCGAAAACTCCTTCGACTACATCCACATCCGCTACCTCACCGGCTCCTTCAAGGACTGGGTCGCCGTCTACCGCGAGGCCTACCGCTGCCTCAAGCCCGGCGGCTGGCTCGAGCACATGGACTGCGGGTCCGGCGTCTACGCCGACGACGCCTCCATGCCCCCGGGGAACATCTTCGAGACCTGGATCGACGTCTTCAAGCAGGCCGGCCCCAAAATGGGCCAGACTTTCGAGGTCATCGACAACGACAACTACATCCGCTGGCTGGGAGAGGCCGGGTTTAAGGACATTAAGAAGAAGAACCTGAAGATGCCTGTGGGTGCGTGGCCTGCCGACAAGACGTTGAAGGAGATTGGCCAGATGAATCGCGTGTCGCTGGAGATGGGGATTGAGGGCTTTGGCCTGTATGTGCTTACGAATGTGCTGGGGTGGGAGATTGCGGAGGTGCAGGCTTTCCTGGTGAATGTGAGGGCGGGGTTGAAGAATAAGTCGTATCATGGGTATTGCCTTTGGTGAGTTTTTCTGACACTAGGGGTGGGGTTGAGAGTGAAGTGAAGTGCTAACGTGTGGCTTTTTAGGGGAACCGCTTGGGCTCAGAAGCCTTTGGAGTGAGTGGGTTGGGCTTTGGGATTTGATGAGATTTTGGGAATTATGAGGGGAATGAACATTTTCAGGCACTTTGGTACCATGTTTGATACCCAGCTTTGCGGCGAAGCGTCTTGCTTAGAATACATATTTGCATTTGGTGGTTGACATTTGAAACATGTCGTTATGATTCATGAGGTGGAAATTATTTCACTGCGTTTGGAATTTGAAATATGAGACGAATTCACATGTTACTACGTACGTTTTTATCGACGTTAGATCTGACTATGAATCTGTCGTATCGTATCAAGTTCGAGGCTGAACGTGAGCCTCATTGGCTGTTGCATGAAATGTAAGGCGACCAGTGATAACCTGTCACCGCACAATCCAATAGGAGGCGATAATGACAAACGACATGATATGGATGGAGTTTTGCTTATATCTAGCTACCTAGGTAAGGTATGTCACCTGAATTCTATTCATTCATCATTTCCGTAGTCGTGAGTCAAGCCTGATATGATAAACTGGGCGTCATGAGTGCCTCAGTAGCCAGGCCGCCAGGCATGGAAGTGACCCCTTTGCAATAAGTTCTCCGTACCAGCGCAAGTCCAACCACCCCGTGATATTCATCTGATTTGAAGTGATTCACCGCTGTGGCTACGAGTGTCGAACGGAATGTGAGCACCAGCTAGATGCTAGCCGTTGAAGATAGGTATATAAAGACTGGAATCCCTCGATTCCCTGAGCCATCACATTTCCTTTTCTTCTTCCAACAGCCGCACCACCACTTTTCGGCGAGACTTAACCCAACACCTCTCTAAATTGCTTCACTCTTACCGGCAAAAAAATGTCTACCTTCTGGATCCTAGACCTCCCACCGGACATCATCCTCTGCGTCAGTGACTTCCTTAGCGTTCGCGACCGAAACCGTCCACGTCTTGCCAATAAAATCTTCAACGACATCATCGGCGGCCACTTTAGCCCATGACAGCTCGCGATCTTCCGAACGGACAGAGACCTCGCCAAACTCCGAGAGATTGCATCCTGTGAACGCCGGTCACAGCAGGCCCAAGAACTTGTGTTCTTGCCCGATACCCTCTCTACTGCCATCAAGGGCGTCCGTGAATATCAGCACCTGTACGAGAAACAGGATTTTGGCCACTTCCAGTGGCATTACTCCTAAGAGCAGATCTCCAGAATCCAAAACGAGTGGCAGTTCGAAGACATGTTGCATGTACCTTTAACCCCTCCCTTTTTGAAATACCGCTACAATATCAACACGGAATATCATGTCAAGGGCTCTCCCACGACCGAGGAGGCGGGAGTGCTGGTTGCGCATTATCGCCGGCTGGCGGCGGAGCAAGACTATATTGTGCATACCGGAGACGACGGGTCGGCGTTGCGCGCGGCCCTGGCGAAATATCCAAACCTGCGAGTGTTGGAGATACTCTTGGACCGAGGCCTAAATGCAGCAGACTCCTTCCGGTGCCAGTCCCTGGTGATGAGGTTTTGTCAGGAGATGCGACCGAGCATGCGGGTTCCATGGGAGTCTCGTCATTTTGGCCCCATTGAGAGCCACGACGTTAGTCTGGGCTACGGTTTTGGCTACAGGCCTTTTGATCAAAACAGGCAGGAGGTGCTTACTCGCTCGCTCCTCAAGGGGATTATCGAATACCACGGATCCAGAGAGGAGTCACAAAATGCGGGAGGTGAACTGCTCCAAGATCCAAAAGAGATATCTCGAGGTCAGAATCTGCGGCGTCTCACCCTCGGCTGGATTGATTTTCGCCACTTGGATGGCATGGATTCCGGCGTCGATGGCGATGCCAATAGTGATGATAACACTCTCGTGCCTCGGATATTTGGGGTCCTGCCTTGCATCCACCTTACGACTGTGGCACTGTACATCACGGTGGGCCATGCCTATCACGATGAAGATCTGCGTGACTGCGCTCGATCCATGGCGAAAGGGCACATCCGGCGATTTCTACGAAAACTACCGCAGCTCCGCCAGCTCGGGGTCAAGTTCGACATGGACCGGAGAAGAGATGGTGATGGTGATAGTGTAGTTTACGCAGCACAACTGTCGGATATAATCGAACCTGGTCACGTCTGGCGGGCGTTGGAGACCCTGAGCCTCCCCGTTATCGAATGTCGTTCCGGCGCCGCACTGGCCTCTGCCATCAACCGACAACCAGCATTGCTCTATGTCAGGCTGATGTGCGTGTGCATCCGCGGTATGCCTCAGAGCAAGTTCCAATCGTCCATCAGGCCCGGATTCCGGGTGCTGCTGGATAACACGGTGTGGGGGCCGTTCTGGGTCGAGACCGGAGGGGTTACCTACTTGGAATATCGCGAACCTGGGGGACAATGGCGGTCGATGACTGGTGAGACGGAGGAGCACGAGAGAAATGGGCATGGGCATAGCAGTTTGGAGCTCGAGAAATGGTTTGCAAACACATGGTGAGCAAGAAAACACGGGAATTGGTAGATACCTTAAATCGTGCTGCTCTTGGAGTATTGGTGGAAGATAAGACAATTCATCTTTCAAGCAGCGGCATTGATGCCGTCTGCCCGGGCTGGGGACCGGGCGAGGGTTAAGCCACTTGGCTCGAGGACTGGATGGAGGGGATGTACTTCGTAGTGTGTGCCTCGCATAACAGAATGGAAATGCTGATCTGTTCCGAAGACGAGGATAATGACATCCGGTGAGAGGCAGCTCGCAATGAGAATCGTATGAGAATGTGAATGGTCGAAATGCGTGATACTACCTTACCTAGTCATGCCAGTGCTGCAGATTGGCATATCCAGGCGGGCGGAAGGAATCCTCCTGCGAGGTGAGGGGCGCCGAGAGCCTCTCGACCCAGAACGACGGATGAGATTGGCGGCGTCCAGCCCACATGCGGTGACGTGCATCTCGTTTGCAGCCTCAAAATCAGGATTGTGGCCTCCACGGTGTGTCAACAGATGAGCTGGCTGGTGTCGCGCGCCGTCAGCGGTGCAGCGCGGAGAAGCTGCCGCAATAATCAGATCCGGCCGAAAGATGCAGCGTTGCCGTTTTGAGACGAGACCTCGGGTATCCAGGGATTCTTGGCCCTCAGTAAGCCGCGGGTGCAAATCCGCGTGAAGGGACGAAGCGTTTGCGACAGCCCGGCTCCACTGCTGCCTCCCCCGCACGAAAAATGCCGCCCAGGCAGCCTATCACGAGCCACCGATTTGCCACAGGCGACCTTGTCAGGACCCGCCTGCCCGGCATCTTAGGCGGGGGGCATGACAATTCGGGATTGGCCGGGATGCCCCTCCGACAGCCAAGCGATGACCCGACCTCTGCTTGTCGGCCTCAAGCTCGACGTCAGGACGCTTTCAATCTGCGCGCATCACACCCACACACCACCACGTCGAAATTTCGCGCAAATACCCCGTCATACCCACCGCAGCGATATCTCCTCCTCCTCGTCCAAAGCGCTTCGCCAACGACAGCCCCGCGCGCCGCTCAGCTTTCACGAGTCACGCAATCGACACAAGGAACACGGGCCAGGCACTACTCTCTGAAAGAGAACCTTATTTCGCCACGCTCTATCGCCCGCGTCTTTCCGCCGAGCGACGGCTAGGCCAACGTGGAAAATACCGACCCGACCCAAACCCGATATCACAAGCCAGACTCTAACACCCTTAGCGGACCGCGAGCCCGTGGCATTTCTCGATCTCCCGTTCCGCCACCCCGCAACAACGACATCAAGCACACCACACAACCCGACAAGAGACACCTCGCCGAGCACCCATCACCACGGGAACACGCACCAACCGGCTTGAAGAAGCCCCCGCCACGCACCACGGGAGACACCACCACCCCAACTCCGTCACCACAACAACCCACCAAAATGTCGTCCCAACGCCCCTTCTTCCTCTCCACCTTCTTCGCCGCCTTCCGCCAACAAGCGCCCACCTCCCTCTCCGCCTCGGCCTCCCAGCCCCCCCAGCACAAACACACCACCCAAGGCGTCGTCGCCAGCACAAACGCCCGCACCATCTCGACATCAACAACCGCCCAGCCCACAAACAACCCCGCGCCCTCCCGCTCCGGCGTCATCGGCCAGCTACCGATCCACTCTCCGCGATCGCACCACCACGGGGGGATCCCGATCCCACAGAGCGGGCGGGCGCGGAGGCGCGGGAGCGACAGTAGCAGCGAGGGGTTCCGGGATGCGCTGGGGGCGGATAAGCTTTACATCGGGGGGAGGACGGCGACGGGGGAGGAGAAATTCTTTAAGTTGGGGGTGGTGAGGAGGGTACGAAGCGGGGATCGGCTAAGTTTGGATCGGTTGAGTCTTTGATGGTGTGGTGGGAGAGTGGGACAAAAGACTAGTGATAAAATCGGGTGGTTGGTTCGCTGAAGAAATAAGATGCTGGTAAATAAATATCGGTTGGTTCGTCGGGGTAACGGCCGTGAACACGGAAGGATGGAAGGTGCTGAATATCTGGACATGGCTGGGTTGGCGTTTTGGGACGGTGTTAGAGGGGTATTACTATTGCTATTGTAGCCGCATATATGGACGGACGGTACGGTATGGACACGGATATGGTTATCAGATCAGGGGTTGATGGGGTAAAACCAGACATGATACGAGTACACAGGACGTTTACGAGCGGGTCACCAGGATGTAGAGACATGACTCTTGGCGGCGGTAGATGCGCCGCCCCAGATTACGCAGCTGCGGATTTGCATGAGCGTACACAAAGAGGATCTCGGAGAGCAATATATTACATGACCTGATCTTCTGTACAATACACACGAGACAAAATGACCCACAAATCTGTTTGCGATCACCACATGAAATGCTGCACTTTCCCGCCATCCAGGAGCTCGCCGTCTGGGGTCTTCCAGTAGAAGGGTCGGAATAGGAACATGTACATGGTGCCGAGGTTGATGACCAGGAACCAGACCGTTTCTAAGGCGAGTCTTGGGTCAACCTTGAGCTTACGTATCCATCTCAGACTGGGGATGTAGCTTTCGATGTCGGCTGCTGGGCTCCACGAGGGGACTAGGAGTCTCCAAAAGACCCATGGGAGGATGAAGTACCGAGGTTCAACGAGCGGCGCTGTGATAAGGGAAAGGGTGGTAGCAAGGAGCCAGAAGAGGGAGGTGGATGTGGGCGGTGAGCTGGAGGATGCGTGGACGACGCTGTTCCCCTTGCCTTGGGTGGGTTTTGCCTTACCTTCGGCGGGAGGTGCGCCGGGAATCTCAGCGGGGGAGCCGGCGAGGGTGTTCCAGACGAGCCAACGCGAGAGGGTGTATCCTGCTACCAGCAAGTATCGAAGCCTGATGGAGCGGAGGATCGTGTACCGGAAGATGTAGAACATGTAGTGTCGGTTGTCGGCCAGGGTGAAGGGGTGGATGATGGTGTTGAACTTGACGATGGCCAGGGAGAGGATGACTGTGCCGAGGATGTACGGGATGTAGTAGAATTTGCTGATCATCTGTACAACGAGTGGTTTCTCTGCTGGCTTCTGCTGGGAAGAGCCGTAGAAGAGGTGTAAGGGAGCCAATATGAAGGGCAAGAGTGACGGAAGCAGGAGAGGGGCAGAAAAGAAGGCGAAAAAAGGCCAGATGTAAAGCATCTGGGCCAAGTGTATGGTAGCCACATGGTTGGATTTGTCTCCTGAGAAACGTGTAAGTAGACAGACAAAATGCGGCTCCGTGAATAGACGTACCAAGCACAACTCCTCCGTTCCAAGCCACGAACCCACTAAACAGGCCGAGTATAGTGATATGAGGCCAGACTTGCCTCACAGCCTTCAAAGGGTTGCAAACGGCCGCAATACCAATGCTGAGTAGGCAAAAGAGCCAATCTGAAAGGTTAGCACAGAATTGTAGTTGTAAAAAGGGGTCTCCTCTTACCCTCGGGCCAGGCCGTGTTAAGTTCAGGGTCGTGCATGTCTCCGACGGAGTCTCTCCAGACGTAGAATCGGACATGCTCTGCAAAGGAGAGCGGTCCCTTCGGCGGTTGGACGGGCGGAGGCCTCAGCAAGCGGATAGCATGCGCCGCCTCCAGCCCGCCCATGTAGACCACAACCCAAAAAACATTTGTTTGTCTCATGAATAGGGCAGCAACACCCAGAATCACAGTCCAGATGCCATTGAAGAAACCGGGCCGTTCAGGGCCGACTCGGAGGAGATGGTTCTGGTAAGCGACGAGGACGACCAGCGTTGAGACCACATCAGTGTAGTACAGAGCGGAGAAGAAGAAAATGACTGGAAACAAGGCGATGTTAAGCCCCGTATGGAACGACGAGGATGAATGCTCGCCGACGGCCCGCCTCCCGCTCTGTTCTGACGACCTCGCGCCTACCAGCTCGTGGCATCGCGCGGCAACCAATGCAGTTACCAAATTTGCGAGAACGTTAACGTAGCGGAGGCTGTAGACACTGCATTTTGCCATCATCCATAGTTTGTGATAGGCCACGGACAAGGCGTAGCTAAACCGTGTCAGAGGGGATCCAGAAAGGATGAACAGACAATGGATGCTTACAGCCCGGGAGGAGTGGTGATCTTGTCGTCCCATTCCAGGTACCTCTCCTCGCAGTATACCTGCGCTTGAGGAATATGGAAAAACTCGTCCTGATCGGATGTTAGAGAGTCGCCAAGCTGATGGACAGGAAATGAGCGTGAGCTGACCAGGTACGGCTCCGGGACATAGTGATCAACCAGCCCCAGCCATGCGCGGGCGAAGAGAAAAAGAAACAGAAAACCGCCTGTGGTTGTGAGCTGGGCCTGCAGCGTTGAGTTCTGGACGGCGCCTTTGCCACGAGCGAGGAGTTGCTCGAGGAGGATGGCCGTCCCCACGGCCTTCACCAGCCCGCGGTAGCTAGCGGCCCCCAGCAGCACCTTCGTAGCTTCCATGTTGAAAATAAGAGATGGTGTGCTAGAAATGAGCGGACGTCATGCTATTATGACAGTAACTTATTTCATGCTAATTGCATTACAGAGACTTGTACTTTTATGTTGTCTTGAAGGCAATGCAATGTTAGAGCTGTGCGCAATTGCACGGCATTGCAGCACACTTGTCCAGATCGCTGCTGCTGTCAAAACAGCCGAAACAGGCCTCACATGGCCCGTGCACTGCCACTCTGAACTGGCAGCTGCGTCCTGACCTCCTGACCAAAGTCAACATTCGAACACACATTTGCGGAAAGAGATGGGTATCCATGTCACAAGGAGAGAGGTCTTGGTTTTGGTTTCAACGTTTAAGGTCTATAGGACTGTGTCTTTTAATACAAGCCGGCTCACACCAGACATCGGCTCTTCTAGTACGCCCAACCCTTGCTGACGCAAACACGCAAACGCTCGCGTAAAACAAAGATTTAGAAGGGCTAAATGTGTTAGCACAAAATGTCGAGCTGAATATGACTTTGGGCGCTTACGCTGTCAGATGCAGGGACCGACTTGTCGTAGTAGGCGGCCATGCCAGGGATCAACGGCTGGACGACAGTTAGAGAGCCAACCTTTCATCAATAACGGATACCACGTACCTTGATGATATCGTCCTGTACTCGGGGGATGCCCGAGGCGAAGTAGATGACTGTGAACAGCGCAACACCGCCGAACCCGGCAGCCTTGAAGCTACTGTAAAAATGTCAGCCCCTATCCGTGTTGCCCTGCATGTTCCACCCTGGCTATCAATCCGTATCCCAGCTTTCCGCCTTGTATGTAAGTTGCGAGATTGTAAGCTGGAGTCGGGCCGGTGTCCTGCTCCTGAAGACGGTCTTCCTCCACCGAAGGGGCCTTTCCCACGCTGTGATGTGCCTTTCCTAACCGCAACCTTGCCCGGGTATGATGAAAGAGATGACGACTCACAATCGAAAGAGCGACTTGGGGGTGATGCCGGCAACTTGGGGCTGGAAGTGGTACCTAGATATCGCGTTAGCCCATCTGCTGCAATTGGGCCTCGCCCGCCTGGTCCTTCCACGAATCCAGGGAGCTCTTCTCCCGCTCTGACGCGAGACAATTGGACCGTCCGATAGTTGACCGAGGGAGCGCTTACTTAGGGCCAAACTTGCTCTGGTACGAGGGGAAGGCATTTGCCCGGAGAACAGGAGTCTAGAATGACGCAGTTAGCGATCAGAGCGCTGTGTTGACCGCACCTCCACAGCCGTGCGCAGTCGGGCGGCGAAGCGCAAAACCGCTCCAAAGAACAATTGCGACATACAGGGAAAGGCATCTTGGGTACTGTGGCGTGAATGAGCGAGCTGGTGCTTCAATGGCTGCGAATGCGTCGGTGGATTGAACATGGTTTGATGTTGCGCGAGATTTTGCCGGGCGAAGCCGGAAAGCCGACGTGCTGCCTGACTTCCAAGGCCACACACACACAACCCTTGACCCGCTGGGTACGGGTTCCTTGCAGCGCGGCGGGCGGGCCGCATCCAGCGCTTCAACAACAGAGCTTCTCCAAAACTCAAACAACCCTCACTTCACCAACAACCTCCCCATTCCCACCCCCCAACTATGGAGAAATTCCTCGACGCCCGCTTCGAGCGGGTCGAAAAAGCTCTCACCACCCTCATCGACTCCATCGCCAAATACAACCCCTCCGAAAAACTCGCCGAAGACCTCACCACGGCCGACAAAGAGCTCACCCAAGGCCTCTGCGAGCTCGAGCACCACCAAAACAACAGCGCGCGCATCTCGCAGCTGCGCCAAGAAACCACCGCGCTCGACACCCAGACCAAAGAAATCATCGGCACCCTGTGGTCGATGCGCAAGGAGGTCAAAAACACCACCACAACTACCTACCCTTCCGGCACGCCAAAGTACGAATTCACCACCTCCGACCTCCTCGGCTACGCCCGTCGCATCAGCCGAAACACCCTGCCGCCTCCAGGCGTGACCAACGGCGTCGACTTCGGCGCCAGCCCGCCACCAGCGCAAGACCTACCCGCGATCGAAGAAGCAGGCCCCTCGGGGACGCAGACCCCCAATGCGAGCTTCAACAACGGCGTGGGCACGCCCTCCGCCAACGGCGAGGTGCTCGCGTCTCAAGTAACAATTACTTCCACGGTGGGGGATATGCCGCTGGAGATCAAAGCGGCAGCAAATCCCGGCGACGGAGCTTTGTTCTTCCCGTGGCCCATCGAGGAGGATGTGCGCTTTGGTGGATTAGCAGCATATCAGGCACTCTCTGACAACGGGATTGACCCCAAGGGATACGACCCCGAGGAGGAGGAGAAGCGCAAGCGCGAGGAGGAGCAGGCTAGACTGGAGGAAGAAGAGAGGGCACGGCAGGAGAGAGAGGAGGCTGATCGGCGGATGCGGCAAGAGCGGGAACGTATGGCAAGGGAGCGGGAACGCGATCGCCAGGAGGCCGAGAGGAGAGGGAGCGTGGCCGGGGGGTCTGCAAGGCCGCAGCCCAAACAGCAGTTTGCCTTTTTGGATTTGGATGACGACGATGATGACGAGTAGGTCAGAGATACGGCTACGCTACGCTACGCAGAGGCTGGTTCACAGTTGGAGAGTGTATTTGCGGTGAACGCGCGGGAAAGGAGCATGCATCCAAACTCGTTTATCCATTGGTCCAATACACATGATACCCACAACTCCGTTGCGCCGCCCTCCGCCATCGTGACGGAAGGGTTCCCTAATCTTTCTACGTGAACAATGCAAAGAAATCTTGCATCCTATGCCCACCGAACGAGGTGCTAACAATGATGGTACAACGCCTCTATTCGTACATGTGCGCCAGCCATGATCCAACACGCCACAAACCTCCCTCGCCCAGCCTTCTAATCGATTTTGATGGACTTGTAAATCTTTTGCACGAACCACCAGCTTGTGAAGTAGCCGATCGAGCCTGGAAGTAGTCAGTATCAGATCTCGGAAAATAGGAATATGTAGCTTACCTGTGAGGATAAAGAAGAGGAACGAGATCAGGATGCTGTATCCAAAGTAGATCACGCTCCCGGTGAAGGTACTCAGCGACAGGTTACCGATCCAGTAAATAACCGAGTAGAGGAAGACGTAGCCGGCGCTCGCTCCGGCGGCAAAGAACGACCTCCACTGCCAGTTATAGTTCTCGGCGCACAGGAGGAAGTAAACCATCAAAATCGTCACCGTGGCGCAGGTCATGATCATGAGGCCGTAGCAGAGGAAGAGGAAGCCGAACATGTAGTAAATCCTGCTGAACCAGATCGAGCTCAAGACGAAGTAGAGTTCGACATAGATGGCACCGAACGGCAGGATTCCAACCATTAACACGCTAGGGATCGGTTTGAGGTATGTCGTCGGCGGCGGGATCTGGCGGGGAATCTGGTTGGTGCGGACCGGAGGCTCGATGGCCGGCGCGCGGAAGCCGAGCCAGGAGCCGGCGAATGACAGAGGAACGGAGATGATGAACCAGATCAAGATGAGAACCAGCATAGTGGTGAAGGGAACCGCTCCCGAGGACTGCTTGGCCCAGAGGAACAGGTCGAGGAGGAAGAAAGTCGCAAAGACGATGCTGGGCACGAGAACCGGGGTCAGAATGATGTTGAGCTTCCACTTCTCACCCTGCATCGACTTGTACACCCGGGATGAGGCATAACCTCCGACGAAGCCGAGAATGGTGTAGAGGAGGATCATGATAGTTCCCAGGGAGCCGCGGCTAGACGGGGAAACGAAGCCGAGCAGGGCAAAGCAGATGGCAAAGCCGGCCATGACGAAAAGCTGGGCACCGCTTCCGAGGAAGATGGACAACAGCAGAGGATGGGAGGGAGTGCGGAACACATCTCCATGCACCAACTTCCACCCAGAATCCTCCTGGACGCCATCCTCCAATGCGGACGTCCCAGACAGATCGTCGAGGTTGATTTGGTCCAGGCGGTTGTACCGCGCAATGTCCTTCTTCAAGGCGCGGACGAGTACCGACATGACCGTCAAGACCAAGAAGACGACAATAATGGCAGAGCTGATGAGCGAAAACCAGTGAATGCTGGGGTTGTAGACGTTGCCGTACTTGTCCGCTCTCGTCGCCCATGGTGTTGCCGAGGGGGTCCAGTATACACTATATGAGAACCGCACCTTGGTGTCACTGGTTTGGTCGAGAATCTGAAGCGGCAGCTCGCGGTCACAATCGCCCTCGGTCACTACTCCGCTGTACTTCCGGGAGTAGGGCGTGACGAGCGCACCCACTACGCGGAGCTCGTTCGGGTCGCCACCCACCTCGTGGTAATCGATCCAGATATCGTAGTGGTTGTTGAAGGAAGGCCTGTTGTCGACGGGGTCCACGTACCCCATGTAGAAGCCCGGAGTGTAGTAGTCCTTGCCAGTGAAAGGATCGGTAGCCCTCTGACCCGCCGGAAGCCCATCCACCAGCCAGTCGAGACTTAAGCCCATCTTGATCCCCTTATTGACGAAACTAGACACTTGCTTGTTGTAGGTGACCTCGCACAGCGCCTTGCACGACTCGTTGTGCTTCATCTTGAGCTCAAACGGCGAAGTCTTTATCCTGTCTCCGAAGAGAATGCCTCCCAAGCTCTCCCTGACATCCTTCGGGCCGTCTTCCGGCTGGCAGAACTGGAACAGCGGGTGGTAGTAGTCGTACGACACGACTGAGTGCAGCATGGCATCAGGGCCCGCGAGTGGCTTGATCGTGTTGACGTGTAATGGCACAAGCTCGTCCTTCTTATATGACGTGGGCGCGACGCCGGGGATGTAGAAGGCCGATGCGAGCTGCGACGTCGCGAGCAGCGAGGCCAGCATCGCCCTCTGGGGCGTGGAGTTGGGTATCTTCATGGTGAACGCGACGAATCGAGGGTAAATCTAGGCTGTGGCCTCGCTGGTCAGTCTGGCAGGAGGAAATGGCGGGTTGCGGGATGACGCACGTCGAAATGAAAGTCGCACTGGAGGTAGCGAACTTTGAGCTTGATGCTCAGGGGCTTCGCAATGCGCCTCAAGTTGACGCAACAAGGTGTCCGTGAAATCCACGCTTGTAAATTGTTTGAACGAACGGATCTCGGGTCATCAACGCTGCAGCGTGGTTGTTTGGTGAGTGGTGAGGCAGTGCATTCGACAAAGCTGTGGTACGCAAGAACAGCTGGCCTTGAGCTGCCAACTGGAATTTCCGACAATGCCTGCCTGTTTGTTCGTATCGCAACTACTGTTCCTCGAAAGTCTGGCTTAGTCACCATATGCACGGACCATATTTCGGCGCACCCTTGTCGCTGACCAGGATTCCGGAAGCATTGAAGACTCCATTGAAAAAAAAATTGGCGGGGCAGAGTTTCCTTCTCCAAGTCAACAATCACGCCGGCCAAAAAAGATGGCAGCAATAGCAACACTCCCAGCATTACTAGATACCCTCACGAAGTCGTTGTCCTCTACTTTGGAAGCGGCGCCCAAATTGGCAACAATCGAAGCCCCCAAAGACGGCATCTCGCTCCTGGACGTCAAGAATGAGCTCCTCCTCTCGTACCTGCAGAACCTGGTCTTCCTGATTCTCCTCAAGTTGCGCCAAACGAAAAATGGCGGCGCAAATGGGGCCGTGGACGACCAGACGCTCGACGACCTAGTTGTCAAGAAGCTCGTCGAGTTGAGGCTGTACCTCGAGAAGGGCGCCCGACCACTCGAAGACAAGCTCCGGTACCAGATCGACAAGATGCTCCGCGCAGCCGATGACGCCGAGCGCAGCGCAAAGGCTGCCGAAGAAGCTGCCCAGGCAAACGCGGCCGAGTCCGGATCCGAGTCCGGGAGCGAAGATGAGTCGGGCGACGAGGATGCGGGTCAGGGCGGTAAGCTGGATGGGCGCAAGATCCCCGGCCTCCAGCATCGCCCCAACCTGGCGGGCTTCGTCCAAGAGCAGACATTCACTGGCGTCGCAAAGTCAACCGACGCTTCGGGAGTCTACAAGCCGCCAAGAATTGCCGCCACAGCAATGCCCACCACCGAGAGGCGAGAGAAGAAGGAGGCCAAGAAGATGAAGTCGCATACGCTAGACGAGTTCATCGCGGACGAGCTTTCGACTGTCCCAGTCGCCGAGCCCAGTATTGGTACCACCATTCTTGCTGGCGGACGCAAGGTCAAGACGGCAACCGAGCGGCGTGTCGAGGAAGAGAGGCGAGACTACGAGGAGGGCAACTTTGTCCGTCTGCCCAAGGAGAGCAAGAAGGATCGCGCGAAGCGGGCCAAGGGAGAGGGAAGTTCCAAGCGCATGCAATTCGGCGGCGAGGAATGGAGGGATCTCGGCGAGGGCGTGGACAGGATCCATCGGTTGACCCAGGGCAAGAGCAGGGGAGGAGGAACCAGGGCACTGCTGGAGAAGAGCCGCAAGAGAGATCGCGAAACCACCGATGGCCCCTTGGGAGGAGGTGGCGCCAACGTGGGCGAGAGATACGAAAAGCGCCTCAAAGTCGTCGAGACGGGCCGCGGTACCAGAGGCAGAGGCCGGTAGTGGTCCTCGCAACAATAGCACAATACTACTGCGTTTCCAACCATCTAATCTTCATTCTATTTACATTCCATTCTTTCGTTGTGGTATACGATCAATAGCTGATCCCGGCATCCCTTGGACCCTCGTCTCAGTTGAGCCCAACCCCGTTGCGAATTCTCTCCTCGATATGGACAACCCGTCTCGGCAACACAAATCCGAGGCCAAAGAAGACGAAAAGCGCCCACTTCCAACGGAACGGGTTGAAGCAAATGCAAAACACAAACCACCACACCAGCTCCAGGTATGTGAAGAAATCGAACGCCCCAATCGGCGAAGCAGACTTCAAAAGTCGCGTCATGTCCACCCACCGCTTCATCCAGAACGGACTTGGCCTCGTTAGGGGATCCACGAGAAACATCAGCAAAATCCGCGTATAGATCCCGATATGCCAGTTCCCCACCGTCCCAATGGCCCCCTTATACGTGCAATTGATGCACGAGATGGACGGATGCTCGGGCGGAAATGTCCCCAGATAGCAATTCGGCGGCGCGTACGGCTTCTTGAAGCACGACCCCGGCAGGAAGTCCAACTCCGGCCGCTCAAACCCCGTCGCCATAACAATCATATCCCCGCGTATCACCTCCTTCTCCCCGGGCCCTCCAGCGGGCATCCCCTTCGCCCTGCGATTCACCAGCACCCCGTCCTCCACACACCGCTCAATATCACACCTCACCCACTCCGCCTTCCCGCTCCTCAACTTCTCCATCACATCCGAATTCACCATCGGCGTATCCGTAAACAGCCCCTTCTCCGCCGGCGGCGCCAAACCCTGCATGTCCCGATAAAACAGCTTCCGCAGCAACATCTCGGGTATCCAGCTCAGAAACGTCTCCTGCTCAAACACATTTAGCGACAGCAGCACATCCCACACCGGATTCCACGGGATGATCCACTTGTCGCTCCACGCAAGGATGTACACCTTTGCTGCGCCCTCGTCCGCCGCGAACTCCAGCGCCTCCACCGCGCTAGCGCCGCCGCCGACGATGATCATGGTCTTGTCGCGCGCGGATGTCCCGGTCAGGTTGGACGAGTGGTGGATTGAGCCGGAAAAGGACGCCATGCCGGGGAGGCGCGGGGTTTTCGGCGCGCCGCAGGTGCCGATGGCGGAGATGACGCCGTCGAAGCGCCCGTGGCACGGGTCATTGATGATCCAGCGGCCGTGCGGGTCTTGGTAGAGGTTTGTCACGCGGGTGTTGAACTTGGTGCGCGTGGAGAGGCCGTAGCGGTGCCAGAGCTGGCGGACTTGGCTGATGATTTGCTGGCGGTTGCGGTAGCCGCGCGACCATTTTACCGAGGGGTGGAAGCGGTACATGAGGCTGTGGATTTGGAGGCCGGAGGTGTTGTTGACTTTCTGTGTGGGGGGTTAGGGGGGGTTGTGGTTAAGGGGAGTGGGGGGGACGCACGCTCCAGATGCCGCCGACATTATCTTCGATCCGGCTTCAAAGATCATCACGTCGAAGCCATGGCCAATGCAATGCGCGGCGCTCGTGACGCCTGTGATGCCAGCGCCGATGACGGCGACTCGGGGACGGTCGAGTGGGTTTTGGGGGTGGGCGGGTTTGGCGAGAGGATCTTGTCCAGAAGCCATTGGATGAGCTGGAAGGTGAACAGCAGGGGGTGCAGGATCGGGTTGTACATCCCGGAGCGGAATGTCATGTTTGCGACTGTGCGGGAGAAATATCTCCTCTGTGATGTTGGCGATTTTTCATTTCACTTGGTGAATTTCACGGTGGAAGGGATTCAAGAAGGGATACGCCCTCGTTGCTGCCAAGAGCAGGTTGAGAGTCGTGGGGTTGACGTCATAGGGGTCACAGTGGATCGCGACTTTTGCATGTGAATCTCCACAATCGGTGTGCCGTCAAGCCTGGATTGGGTAAACTGCATGGGAGTTGAAAAAATGGGATGACATTGAATGAGACATTGCAAGACATCTACAAAATGGCCGGGGAAGGCGTTTCTCCAAATTGAATGTTAGGTGGGAGAACGCGTGGGATGTTGGGTTCCAGCCAATCACAATATGCACCCTGGCAGTTCAGAAAGCATAATACAACGCGTTTGGGGGTCACGGACGATTTCCAGACTTCCAGGCTCACGGCCATTTGATCATGATTTCCATGAAGTCGAATAGAGTTACATAGACTGTATCAACTGGAGTTGTGCCCTGACCTTGCTTGAGAAATGACAACGTCTGGTTGGCTCTTGAGATACCTCTAGAGCGGCTCGCGAAGACGCTAGCTCTGCACGGCTCTGGATGGTGCGCTTAATGACACCAGCGGGCATCTAACGCTGCTAATTATAAATAAAAGAAGTTAGGTAGCTTATGCTCTGCGCTAAGGGATCTACGTTTGGTGAAATTCACACCCGACTTCAGATGATTAAACAAACGTACCAGCGACGATCATGTTTCGCCAAGCCAGCCAAGTTTGGGGTCGTTTGGGGTCCACGTTTCGCGTGGGTGTCAGGGCATTCAGCCCCATTGGCCGGCTCGGGATCAATACATTCTCACTGCAGGGTCGTCAGAATCAATGATTGGACTCACGATGCGTCCAGCCCGTCTTGATTACTCAGGTTCAAGGTCTCTAGGTAGGGAGGGAGGTAAGTCGTGCAGCAACTCTACTACACGAGATTGGTTGCACAGGCCGCCGAGGAAGAAGTCGCTGCTAGACATTGCTAGCGCGTGGGGTCTGCAAGCCAAGAGGGTGCGGTTGACTGGAGATAAGAAGGCCAGGACGTGCCATGTCTTTTGGAAGAGTTCAGGCACCCGACTATTATTACATTTATTCTCATTGCCTGACCCCGGCTCTCTGCTCTTGTTGCTTTTGCTCGAGCATAAAAAGCCCGGGTGGACACTGGGTGACGCCTGTGCGGCAACGTGAAACACCTAGTGCATCGGACCGGCGGTCTCAAAGTCCTGTGCCCCTGCACACATCGACTGATCGAACTTTCTTTTCCAGCAAAAACATTCCAACATTCCCCTCCAACATCATTTCTAGACCTTTAATTCAATCGCATTTCCCACCGTGTGTCGCCAGAAGAGTTGACCACTTTGCATTGCCATTCGCCTCATCCCTGCGTACCCTGCAACGCCTTCCCGCGTACCCTACAGCCATGATGAACGCCCTGAAATCACCAAAATACCACGACCTCCGCGATCGGGAGGCACACCCCGCCGAGTCCCCCGAGGAAAATAACTCCTTGATGACGGACCACGATGGCGAGGTCGAAAAGGCATGGAGCGACGACACAGCGCGCGACCACCCGGCGATGGTCAGCCTGCGGAAATCAAGGCGGCAGAAAATCAAGAGCGCCGTCATGTCGTTCCGGTCCATCCTGGACACGGTCTTGCTGCTGGTGATATTGGCACTCGTGGTGGACCGGCGATGGGGCGCATCGACGCGGCTGGAATTCGCGGGTGATCTGACGGGCTTTGCGCCGCGGTTCTCGCAGCAGATCAAGAAGTTCGCGCCAGACCATGACTTTGTGCCGGAAAATGCGACAGACTTCTTTTCGACCAGAACGCTGAGGAAGTGGCTTGGGACTGTCCCGGGTGAGTTGCCCCCGCGAATTTGTCGAGTTGTGTCTGAACCGTGACGGCGACTAACATGATTCCTCGGCAGTCGGACTGGGCTACCTGCGGATCAACAACACAAAAGACTACGACAACCTCCCCACGCCGCTGGAGGGCTATCCTGACTACACCTTCACGACGTCCATGACGCACCAGCTACACTGCCTGCACGCGATCGCGGGAGTAGTAGCGGCGCTGTCGCTCAACAACACTTCACTGCTGCCCGACGCCGAGAAGCCATGGCACGTCGCCCACTGCATCGACTATATCCGCCAGAGCATCATGTGCTGCGGCGATGTGGCGCTCGAGGGCCAGCAGACCACCTTCCCCGAGGGGCTTCTGGGGAGCGACGGCTGGGATGCGAAGCACGTGTGCAAGGACTATGGCCAGGTGATTTCGTGGATGAACGAGAAGCGGACAAACGACGAGGTCTGGATATGATCAGCTCGCGTCCCACCCTCTCCGTACGGCCCCATAGTAATACCAGCGAACTGTTTTGTCTACGACCCAGTATGTACAGCACTTGAGCATGCGTTTCCAGTCTGGCGATATTTACAACTCCCGCACCTTTGATACCTGTTCTCTCTCTCACCCCCTTTTCACGCGCGGTAGGTAGTCGCTCAAGCCCTGAACCGAGTGGCAGCCTCCACCGCAACCTCCCAAAAGTTCCTCGGCGTCGTCTTGGTCCCAGTGCAAGTGCCGAATCCCGTCTGGCATCCGGCATTCACATCACAATGGTCCTTGGAGTTACCGCAGTACCCGCTAGAATTCAAACACGTCAGCAAGTCTCCTCTCTGTACTCCCCTTTCCCCTCCTGTCTTTTGCCTGTCTCCCCGTCCCCTTTCCCTCCTCCGCCCTCCCCCTCCCCCTCGAAAAGCCCCCAAAGGCCCAAAAAAGGAAAGTACTCACGAAGCACTACAACACCCCACCGTCGCATTCGCCGAACACCGATACCCCTGCTTTCCCGCGCCCACACTCCCACAAGTGCCATCAATGGTAATCGACACGCCCGACCGCGGCGCATGGCACGCGCTGCTCGAGTTCGAGTACCGGCTCTGGCAGCCTGCCGTGGTCAGGCAGAACTGGTCGTTGGTTCCGCAGTAGCCGTAGCTCGAGCAGCACGCGGTTTCGCCGGGGCAGGTGTTTCCTGCGTTGGCGCCCGCGAGGAGGAGGCCGCATGTTCCGTTTGGGGGGGCGACGGCGCGGGTGAGCAGGAGGGGGTCAGGGGCGGAGGGGAGGGCGGTGGCGAGGAGGGGGAGGAGGAGGAGGGTGGTTAGGGGGAGCATTTTGTTGGTGGTCGTGGTGGTGAGAGGTAAGATGGGATAGTAGGTAGGACGGAGAAGAGAGAAAACAGAGAATCCTAAAAGACAGACAGCCGCGATTTTTATCTCTTTCTCTCATCCCGGATCGTGGTCTGCGGGAAGGGGGTGCGGTACGCTTCTTATAACCACCAGTCCAGACTCAGCCTGCAAGGCGCGACGCAGAATCTCTCCGAGCCTTTGCGCCCTTCATCTCGCTCCCCGTGCTGGGAAGGGAAGGGGGAAATCTCGTCCAGGGGAAAAAAAGAAGGCCAAGCCCTACCCCTAATTGCAGCCGGTCACAGTGATTTGCTGACGCGTGCTCGCCAGTCCCAAGACGGCATATGAAGGCACCACTAGACAAGCTCTCCAAGACAAAGCATGGCTAATGCCAAGTTTGGCTCCCTTATTTAGCCACGAGCTTGTCTGTCTCCCTGGGCGTCCCACCACCAGAAATGCTTGGTGGTGAGCGATGCGGATCGAGCAGACAATTTGCTGGATAGCCCCCTATAGCCAGAGAAATTTCCCCACACAGCATTATAGCGACTGTGGGATATATCCTCCCGAATGCCATTCCCGTGCATACGAGAGATATAGACTCCATGTGCGGGGAGCAGCGGGACATTACGGCCATCCCTGTATTTTAGCCGCAAACGGGAGCGGCCCAGAGAGTGTGCCGATCAGTTGGTACGCTTAAAAGGAGGGGAGTCCGAAAAAAGCATCGATTATCGTACGTGCAACGTTGGCGAGGGGCGTCCTGCAGGTGCCAGCGGCGCCCTTCATATATCTGCGTCCAGAGCGAGCTGCACGGTTACGTCGACTGATGAGATTCTCCGACAGATATAAACTCGCCAATTTGGCAGATTCTGGCCAGGGAGCGTTGTGTCTCTGTGCGACAACTCAATGCAATCGGATTGCTGAGTCGGATGTCGGCAGTGCGTTCCTGGTCTTCGATCGCGGCTGTACTGAAATCGGGAGTAATCCCGGACAGGTCATATGGCGACCATGCCCCGTTGCTGGAAAAAGTCTGAAGACGCGTAGATCTAATATTCTTCTATAATCATGGATGTACGTACCCCTGAGGAGGAACAGAAAGATGGGGCTCAACACACAACTCCATTGGCCCAGTATGCATTTTGCAAAGGAAATCTATCCCAGATATTTTACTCATCCCGGTGCTTCGTCATCAAGCGCAGGCGCACCTATTGCGCCGCGGGATGATCCATTTTCTGGGTATTCGAACGAAACAATCGACACCGGAAACGATCACATCGCAATGGCAACCGTATCCTTGAACATCTTCCGCGTCTGTATCCACATCCACGTCAGCTTTTTGATGGGGAACTCCTCCCATTCCTGTGGGATCGCTGGCAGGCATAACCAAACCCGGAACAATGGAAAGAAACCACATACCGTAAACATCACCGACAACACCAAACACACCGCAGCCCCCACATAAACTGGCACAAACACCTTCCCCAGCGCCCTCACAATCGCATCCGTCGCCTTGGCCCTAACCTCTCCCCCAAAGAACTCAGGTAATGCCCGCTCGTCCCCGCCAGCGCAAACTGCAGCTGCTCGCGCGTCGCATCAGGAAGTACCGCACTCAAGTTGGTAACCGCGTCGTTGATGAACACCGCTCCAGCGATGGCCAGTCCGAAGGCGATGCCCCCTAGCTGGGCGAGCATCATGAAAGAGATGGCGTAGGCCATTTCGGCTGGGGGGACGACCGATTGGATTACGGCGTAGCCGGCTTGGATGAAGCAGCCTGTTCCGAGGCCGACGAGGACTTCGTAGCCGTAGATTTGGGCTTCGGGGGTGGTGGAGGTGATTTGTGCTTCAGGTAGGGGGGGCTAGTCAGATGCGACTGGTACCTAGGTAGGTGGGGGATGGGGGGAAACATACAGAGTAACACACCGCCGATGAGGGCGAGGGCGCTGCCGAAGATATACCACGGCTGAAAGTAACTCCAACGGGACATAAAATGGCCGCTGGCGAGGATGGCGGCGCTGAGGATGAAGATGAGTGGGAGAAGACGCACTGCGGCCGTGATGGCGCTGTCGCCGCGCGAGAACTGGAAATAAAGGGGCACGTAGTAGATGGGGATGGATCCGGCTGTGTTGACGGCGGCAGCGCAGCAGAAGAGCAACATGGCGTTCCAGTTGCTGAGGAATTGGGTAGGGAAGATGCGCGTCGTTGCCGTGGTGAAGATGGTGAAGGTCTGTTGGATCCCAAAGACGATAAACAGCACAAACGAGACGACAAACAGAGTGATGATCTGCGGGCTGTTCCAGGCGTAGAGAGCGCCGCCGAGGTTGATGGCCATTACAATCGTGGCGATGGCGCCGATGCTGAGGGCGCTGCCGACAATGTCAAACTCGCGAACGAGGATCTTGGATGCGGTGCCAGCTCTCGGCTTGAACGAGGGGATCCAGAGGAGGTAGACCGGTGCAAACAACCCGCCGACGACGAGGTTGATGTAGAATGCCCACCGCCACGTTGCCGGGGACTCGACGAAGGCACCGCCAACAACAGGCCCTAGGACTGTCCCGATACCCCAGACAAGACCAACAAAGCTCAAATAACCCGGGCGCTCGCGATCCGAAGTGTTCACGGAAAGCAGCGTCATGACACCGAGATACATCCCGTTGCCGCCCATGCCAGCCAGCACGCGACCGATGATCAGGGCGTCCATGTTGGGCGCTGCACCGCAGAGCGCGCTCCCGATTTCAAAGAGGACCATCGAGGCGATATAGAGCCACTTGGCGTCAAAAGCGCCATACAACCTGCCGAATGGGAGGACAACGGCCGATCCACCGAGAAGAAACCTAGCACCGGACACGGTCAGACTTTTGGGTACCATCGGCATCGCTTGAGTTTGCAACGTACCCAACAGACAGCCACGGCAGCTTGAACACATCTCCGAAGGCATTGACAGCAGCGGGCGAGATGTCGGCAACTACCGTGTTGTCGAGTGAGTACAGGAAGATGCTCGACAAAATGGCGATGACAACCAGAGCCCACTAGATTCAAGAACGTTAGCCAAGATTCTCACAACCCCTGAGTCCAAGCCTCTAGTGCTCACCAAGGCCCCGTGAATATCTCTTGGTGGCTGCTCAGCCTCTGCACCCTTGCTGTCGTTATCCGTTTCGGCCAGGGTGTTTGCCTCAACTTTCGATGCCGAGTTGTAGTCTGCTGTCTTCTCAGCAAGCGCCTCGGTGGCGACAGCGTCCCGCTGCTCGGAAGGCATATTTTCGGCCGTCCTTAGGGAGTTTTCAGATCCAAAAGGCAAATGTGAGAATGAGGATGTGATGCTAAGTTCACTCTCTGATGGCGATGAATGCTTCCGAACTTCCATGGCCCCCAAAGGACGCCATGGTTCGCGTTTTTATCGGCGTGGACTCGCTGGGACATGGGGTGTTGACTGCACCGAGAGTTACAAATCCGCATTCAAACACCACTGCTTAGAAGGTAGGTATACTAGCCACATGCTTATCAGATCCGGCAGATACCCAAAGTAGAAACAATGTGTGTTTCGCCTAGTCTTGATCCACAAGACAGTGGGTAGCCATGGGTGAAGGATCCCGCTCAGAATCCAAGGGTCGTAAAGACATGCTCTTGGCACGACTGCGAGGTATTTCTCCTTTGGCTGGGGCTTTCGTATTGCCGTACCGTACTGTATTGTTACCGCAAGTCAGCCCCGGGAACCTAGTCTCGCAGATACGGGCAGATATGATTGACAATCCATTTGGACTGTCCCTGCTGTGGGGATTGGAGAGCCAACAGGATCGTAGCCCCCAAGGCGACATCTAAACCTAAACCCAAAATGGGGGTCCGAGTAAATTGCCTGTTTGGGAAGACTGCATCTCAGTGACTGGCTGACCGAACTTCAGTGCTCGGGGACTGCCCGATTAGGAATTCATTACAAAAGTCTGTTTATTTTCCCCTGTCGTCGATGGCAAACCAAAGCTACTTGGGCTCAGACATGAATGACAGCACCAATCGCATTTTTGACCGTTCCACTTTGCTAAGTGCTGTTTCGGTCGCCGCCGGATGGAGGAAGACGCCACGAAAGGTGACTGCAGGGGGGCTATGAAAAGACACTAGGAGTGGATTAAAGAACACACCAAATATTACGATGTATAAAATATATTTCAGATATGCTCTCGTATTTCATACTGCCTTGGCTGCGACATGGATTATCCAACTGGAGTTAAGAAACTGCTTGATCATCCAACAGATAATGACTGCAACACTGAATGCAGGGCGTTATCAAGGTCGGTTGATGCCTTTGTGAGTCTGTCTTTAAGAGATTTCACCTTGGACTTCCGAGCCTGGTTGGCAGCAACGTCTATGGTGTCCTGCAATCGTAAGAGCAGTTGCCTAAAGTTTCTGATCTGAAGTCGAAGGAGGACGCGTATCATGTGGATTTGCTCCTCGTCTGAGTATTGGTTTCGGAATTCCTGAGAAAATAGGATAGGATTGCATGCGGCTCTGCTGGCAGCTTGTCCTGTGCTGTCAAAGAGCTGGGCAGCTACTGGAGCTGAGGTAGCCGATACAGCGGATTGGTGAGACCAGGGAGACCCGACGCTCGAACCATCGGTTGGTGGCTCAGGAATAGCGTTGGGTGCAGGGACTTTAAGGCGTTTGTAGAGGCATTCGAACATCTCCGTCAACCGGTCGCAGAGCACCGTGGTAACCGTGGCCTGCCCTAAACAGCTTGAGCAGTCGAGAGGCCTACAACACTGAAAAATAATCCATTTCTGTAGTTGGAGGACCTGATCCATGGCCAGCGTGGTGATCTTGAATGCATCCTCATCTAGGTGTTGCATGACGCCGAGGAGATCGCCGAGACAGCTGCACCCTGCGACGTTGCTTTGCCCACTGCGCTGTGGGGTTTGGAGATCCGGTATCCTCTGGGAGCGGTTGAAAGAGAACGGCGTGGCGTCCAACGAGAAGTTACTCGATGCACTGGGTCCTGCGATGGGAGGCTGTGTATGCTCAGGCTGCTGGATAAGGGAGTTCCCAGGCGGGGCAAGCATGGTTTGTCGATAGTCATCACCTTCAGAGCTGAATAGGGGAAGGCCATAACTGTCTTGGACGCCGAGAGGAGCACCTCCTTGGTCGAGCTCCTCGATTCCTACGTCGAGTTCCATGCCCACTACATCGATGAGCCATGCCGCCCGAGGTTGAGAGTGATTTTTGGAGTTGGACTTACGGTCGAAAAAGAGAGCATCCGGCAGCTCACCGCGCGGGGTTACCGATGCAAGTGTCGGCTGCCCTGGGTCGGTTGGCGCCAGCGACTGGGCGGTGAGTGATACGGGATCTGCTTGACCCACTCCACTGCCTGTAGGGCTGGGAGGGCTGTCCCCAGTGCCGGGCCCTGTGTCGGGCCGTGAGGGTCTTGGTGAGCTCGGCGCATTTGCGGTCTGGGAGGAGCTACTCGACGGGAAGACACAATCGATCGATCTCGACCGACATCGATCGCATCTCTCCTGCGTGCTTCCGGTGCAGCGAAGCTACAAAGCGAGTTAGCACTGTGGTGGGCCAGGTCGGAAACTTCCTAGAACGTCGGGTGACATGCTCGCGTACCTTCTTAGCCTGGCACGCCAGACAGGCGACACGGCGGAGCGAACGCACACGCTCGCCGGGGCGCGTGTGGGCCGCGATCCGCTGTGCAACCTGCTCCATCCCGCCCGCCGCCGTTTCCTTTTGTTTTCCGGAGCCCTGCCCCGCGCTGCGCAGTGTGATGAACATGGCTAGTGTTTTGCGATGACGAGAAGGATGCCCGGACCTTGTTGTTTGTGAGCGCCCGCTGTTCTTTGGAGAGGGGTTCAGTGCCAGTGAGGGTCTAGGGAAAGGCCGATAGAGGAATCTGCAGGCACCATCGGGCAGGCGCAAAAGACCCACATTCGCCCACTGCGCAATCGGGACTACAAAGTCCTTCTTCGCAACCAATTATGTTTTGAATCACGATTATCGCGGAACATGGATTCCAATCAATCCCGCGGCGCGAAGCATTTCCAAGCGCGAAGATGCTGCTGCGGCTTGGCGGCACAAGCGCCTGTTGGTATGGTACCATTGAAGGACCGTTTATGTCAGCCATCGAAAAGCAGGTGTAAATTACACGCGCTGTGTAATATCGTTTCTCTGCAAATTCTCTACCGGTTTCGGCCACCCAAAGGTGTGCGATTAAACAAACGTCAAATCAACACCCCACCCTCGCTCGCACCATTAGCGCCGACTGTTTATTTCCTGAAAATGTTCCACTTCTTCGCCACTCATTTATTTCTACTACCTGTATACTGACTCGGGGCGTTTGTTCAGGCCGACCCTGTCGTTCTTTTTGGGCTCTGTGTGTAATATTACTGTAGCCGTTTATGTATATAGCGATGCGTTCTCTGGCACGTGCCACCGTCAAAAAGGGGCTGCGCCGCGCGGTTCTTTAAACCGTGCTTCTTTCATCAATTATCGATCCGACGATTTTCACTACGAAGACCTCCTATTAAAAGCCCAGTGACATTCTGGCCCTTCGATTGAAGGAAGATGACCTGATCCACGGTCGCGTTTCCTTTATTGTTCTATGCTAGGCTCCGTTCCATGCTAGGCACCGTCACATACTAGGTTTTGTTCTATACTAGGTATGTATCTGTTTTTCTACGTCAGTTGCATTTGTGTCCCTCCGATCGGAGGACTAGTAGTCTGGGAGTCGGCCTTTCAGGCCGATAATAACGTTCTGTGGATGTGGTTCTCTTTATGGTTTCTTCTCTGTTACGCTATCGCACCAGTTCATTATATAAGGCACTGCCTTCCGGATCCTCTTGTTTCCAGCGTTCATATTCGCTATGACACCCTTATTTACAGTGGCACTGCCCTGTAATTTAAGCCTTCGTTTAATTCCTACAGTGCTGTAAGCACTGTAGTATGGCTTGGACTAGTATGCACTTCTTCCTTAAAGACTACAGGCCTGTACTACAGCTATATGGGTTCCTTAAGTTTAATAAGGTTATCTTCTATTAATTAAAGGGTCAGAATGTCACTAGGCTTTAAATGAGAAGTATTTATAATAAAGTTATTAGTTATTAATTAAAGGTTATGTAGTTCTTTAAACCGTGTGGCGCGGCCCCCTTTTTATAGATAGCGCGCGCTAAGAAAAGCATTACTATGTACAAAATCGGTTATAGTAATATTATAAAAACGAAACTGGAAGACTGGAATCACTTTAAATAAGCGCTTTAAGCTAATATAAAAGTTTATACTTTATTTTATAGCCTGAATACCCTTAGCTTATTTAACCCTTATTTAAGCCTTGGTTCAGCTATATTGAACTTTAAATTAAGGCTTACATAAATTTTAACCCTCTGGACTTCCAGCTTAGAAATTCCACATATGGAATAATATTTTATAGCTATAGGGTATGCAGTTGCAGCTACAGAGTACATAATTACTGTTAGAAATACTGCACTTTAGATTCTGTAGAATTAAAGGGGTTGTAACTGCGTAATTCTATTACTTGTGTTTTTCCTCTCTGCCTCTGGCTCTAGCTGGAAGCTGGAGGCTTCTTTATAGACTATTCTGTAAGATTCAGGCTTCGCCACTTTAGTAGCTGAGGCTCACTAGTGTTCTAGCGGTGCTAGGCGTCTAGTCAACTCCTGTTAGAAAGAAGAGTCTGGAAACTACCAGAACTATAGATTTGTAACCATTACTACAGATGCGCAATTGTAGCCGCGTGGCTTTGCTACACGGCTTGCTATTATTTACAGCTATAAGAAAGGTTCTCTAGCCAAGCTAGAGAGCAGAACAAGCAATACAATCACACAGTTGGAACTCCCTTCAAATCCACAGAATCTAGAGTGCAGTGCTTCTAACAGCTCCGCTGACTAGATGCCTAGGGTCTCTAAACCCCCTTCTGACAATTATATTGCTCCAGGGTACACAATATAATTATAACCAATTAGTTATTATTGCTTTATAATCTGTAGCTCAGTTTATGTTCTATTAACTGCTATAAGGTACGCTTAGTTTATAAGCATATTTCGGCCTGTTTATAATTATAGCTTATAGACTTTCTGACATTGATGGGGTGGTCTGTGCGGGGCCTGTCACTACCTGGCAGGCCCATGATAGCACAGAAGACAAAAAAAGTATCGCTCAAATGCACAGCCCGAGCCTGGTCTTGCGCCGGGTCGCCGGGCCAGCGGACCAGTTTAGGCGCGCCACACCGGAAGGCAGCAGCAGGTTGTGGAGCTCACATCCCGTATACGCGGCTCCCGGGCCCTCTTTTCCAGGTAGGGGGACAAATCATCATTGCCCGTTTCCTCCAGGGCCATGCATCGCCTATGCCAATGCGACCCTGAAAGTGGTTTAGACACGCAGCCTTGCACCTTTTATCACTTCCCTGCTGCGCACGCATCCAAAAGAGGGTTATCGGTCATGAGAATCCCAGAAGGAGCTTCCCCTCCTCATTTCTCCGTAATGACGGTATAAAACGTTATATCCAGCTGCCACTTTTACTGCTTCTTGAGTTCCCTATTAATATTTTACCGTATCAGATCGTGACCACCAGAATGACGTTGACTCCGTGGACATTCACCCCCCTGCCTCCTCTCCCCCCGACCCTCTTCCCCAACACGGCCTTTTACAATGCTACGTCGTCCAACTTAACCTACCAAATCTCGCTCTCCTACCCGTTCGAATGGGGCCCTGACTCCCTCCCTACCACCTCCGTCAGCAACCACACGGCCCAGACAATCTACGTGGTGGACGGCAACGCCTTTGTCACGACGGCCTCGGAATTCCTCAAGCGCCGCAAACCCGTCGATTCCTCCCAGCCCGACGCCCTCGTCGTCGGCATCGGCTACCCCCTCACCGACAGCGTCTACGCCCGCACCCAACGCTCCATCGACTTTGGCGCCCCCATCGCCGGCGTCCCTCTCGTCCCCCACGGCGCAGATGACTTTCTCAACTTTATCGACGGGCATCTCCGCCCCTGGGTGCATCGCTCCCTGTTCCCCGGCGTGACCTTTTCCCGGGACGCCCTCTACGGGCATTCCAGCGGGGGCCTGTTTGTCACCTGGGCGCTAACGCACCGGCCGCAGGCCTTTGACACGTGGATTGCCGTGAGTCCGTCGTTATCGTTGCGGAATGCGACGACGGTGCTGGGCGAGGTTACGGCGCAGTTTGGCGACAGGATGGGGGTGAAAGGGCAGGTGCAGTGGGCGCAGAATGCAACGAGGCCGGCGGTGTTCATCGGCTACGGCGAGGAGGAGGATTGGCCGGCGAGGAGGAGGACGCGGCAAACGGAGGCGCAATTTCAGACGAGGAGAACCGTGCTGCAGGGACTTTCGCTGGGGCGGATGGCCCATGAATTGTTTGATCGGTTGGTCGGAAGCGGGAGCATGAGAGATGTGGTGTTGAAGGGATACGAGGGGCAGGAACACGCGGCTGCGGGGGGGAGTGCGCTGATGGATGGGATTGCATACTTTTTGGACTGGTAATTTAATTTGGGGATTGTGTGTTTTTCTCCAGTCGGCGCATTTCACTGCTCCGGCTGGAAAACCTTGCGAACTAATCTTATCAAAGAGCCAACGCCCTGTGGCCGTCTCCTCTAGCTAATTCTGAAACAAAACGTGTCAGAAAGCAGGGGGTTCAGAGGCCCTGGGCCTCTAGTCAAACGGAGCTGACTGGATGCCTGGCACTGCCAGAACGCCAGTGAGCCTCAGCCACCGGAGTGACGAAGCCTGAATCCTGCCGAATAGTCTATAAAGAAGCTTCTGGCTTCTAGCCAGAGCCAGAAGAACAGAGTGAACATACACAACAGAATCACACAGTTGCAACCCCTTCAATTTTACCAAATCCAGAGTGCAGTGCTTTTAACAAAACGAAACCCAGTCCCGCTCCCAGCAGACTGGTACTAATTTTTCATGGCTGTTGTTTCCTTAAATTAAGGTTTACATAACTTTTAACCCCTTGGACTTCTAGCCGAGAAATTCCAGAAATGGAATAATATTTTATAGCTATAAGGTACACAGTTACGGCTGCAGGGTACGCAATTATATTACTTTAGGGTACGCAGTATAGTTATAGCCAATTGCTCATTATTGCTTTATAGGCTGTAGCTTAGTATATGTTTAATTAACTGCTATAATGTACGGTATAGGCTTCGATGTCAAGCTTTAAAGAAGTTTCACCACCCTTGTGGAGAATTTCGTCCGCTCCAAGGCAGGCGCTCTCTGGGTCCTCGTTGCTCCATTTAAACGGCAGTACCATAACCCTCTAAAATCCACTAATAAAGCTAAAACACACTCCAGATAATCCTGAAGAACATGAATTTGCAGATTTTTACGCCCTTAGTGTTTGCAGTTATGTGCCTGCCACTTGACGACGACGATGACGACGATGACGAAGATGTGTTAGAAAGAAGGGGGTTTAGGAACCCTAAACCCTGGGCATCTAGTCAGCGAAGCTGACTGGATGCCTAGCACTGCCAGTACGCTAGTGAGCCTCAGCTACCGGAGTGACGAAGCCTGAATCCTGCATAATAGTCTATAAAGAAGCCTCTGGCTGGAAGCCAGAGCTAGAGGAACAGAGAGGAAAAACACAAGCAATACAATCACGTAGTTGCAACCCCTACAATTCTACAGAATCCAGAGTGCAGCGCTTCTGACAAGATGACCACGATGATCACGATGACGAAGATGACCACGATGACGATTTCTGACAAAGGGTATCTTAGGAATAACGAACCCGAAACGCGGCGTGATGGGGGTGGCTGTTAAACGCACACCCACATGCCCTCTCCCTGCCAAGCCGGGTGTAACGCCGGCCTCCTCCCCAGCTGGAGACGCAAGCGACGCCTACTGGCCAACTAAAAAGCGGACGCAAAACTAACGAAAACCCCCCTCATTTCACCCTAAGTGGAACACCCTAAGATGGAAGAGGCAGCCCGCCACACCAATGCGCAACTGCAAGCCGCCGTGATACAGATAGGCCGCTTGAGGCCGGCTGTCTGAGGTGCGAGTGATGGATCCGTAGGTAGTGTCCCACTATCCCAAGCCATGCAATGGTTTGTCACTATTCACAATTACAAATTCGGGCTCTCTGGCAAATGCTAGAGAGCTGCAGAGAACAAGCAATTGCAGCCATATCAATTCCATCAATTCGAGAGTGCAGTTATATGCACACTGTTTCCTGATAGTTCAACTAAACATGCCTTCATCCAGTTCACCTATGCCATCCTGATACGCAGTGCTTCGACCGCTTTCTTAAAGAGACAGTGTCACCAGTCTTAAGAAGGGCTAGATATCTTATATATATGCAATTACTACTTAGTTTTATAGATAACTACTTATTTACATTATACCCCTAATGCTAACGTTTATTCCTTCTTTTAATTTAAGCCTCATTAGATATAAAAGAGGCTTTTCTGCATTTTATAACAGTTAAAGCCCCTACTTAATAACTACTTTACCTATCAGTTCTTAGCACTTAGATTCCCACTCCTTATAACTACACCTTAAGAGTTCCGTTCACTGCCTTACTAAACTGTTCTCGAATTATAAGCTATAATTATAAATAAGGCCGAATAAGCCTATAGACTAAGCATACTTTATAGTAGTTGTTAATTTTCTAGCCACTGAGTACCCTGTAGTGTAGTTACGTATCTTAAAACTACCAGCTGAATCTTCTGGAATTCAAGAGGGTTCCGCCTCCTGAATCCAGTGGGGCTACTGCCCTACAGAATCAACTAGAACATCACAGTGGCCACGTCAGCTAGTTCGTTAACAGAACCACGTAGAATAGTTCAGAACAGTACTATTCTATTATTATATTAGTTAGTTCCACTTTACAGAAGGCTTTAGAATTCTTCTAGAGGTTCCTACAGCTTATAACAGGCTCTCTCCTCTCTTATATTTAATTCTAGTTAAGTAAGTAACTCTATTTAATTCAAGTCATTGTATAAAGCACTGCCTTTCGGATCCTCTTATTTCCAGTATTAATATTTACTGTGACACTTTTATTTACAGTGGCACTGCCCTGTAATTCAGGCCTTTGTTTACTTCCTACAGTGCCGTAGGCACTGTAGCTAGCTTGGACTAGTACAGCACTTCTTCCTCTAAGCCACAGCGCTGTACTATAACCCTGTAGATCCCTAAAGTTTAATAAAGAGTATCTATTAAGGTGAGCCCCTTAACTGTAAACCTCTTTACAGATCCTGGAGCAGATATGTTAAAAGGTTTTAAAAGTAGTTCTTCAAAGGTATTAAGTGTTAAAAAACATAAGTAACGTATTACAGCTCACACTATCACACTTAGGTATGATAAGTTAACAGGTTACTAGTAAACGTTACGTAAGTAAGGTGAAAGGTAAGTATTAATTTAAGTTAAGTAATAAGGGGTAATTAAAGGGGTAAGCACTGTTAAAGGGGTAAGGGGGATATAATTATTAATATAAGCTATCACTTTATAATACATAGTGAACTAGTGCGATGGCGTAACAGGGAAGAAACTACAAAGAGAACTACACCTACAAAACGTTATTATCGGCCTAAAAGGCCGACTCCCAGACTACTGGTCCTCCAATCGGAGGGACACAAATGTAACTGACGTAGAAAAACAGATACGTACCTAGTATAGAACGGAGCCTAGCATGGAATAATAAAGGAAACGCGACCGTGGATCAGGTTATCTTCCTTCGATTAAAGGGCCAGAATGTCACTGGGCTTTCAATAGGAGGTCTTCGTGGTGAAAAATTGTCAGATCCATTATTAATTAAAAGAAATACGGTTTAAAGAACCACGCGGTGCGGTCCCTTTTTAACAGTGGCACGCGCCAGAGAACGCATCGCTATGTACATAAACAGCTACAGTAATATTACACACAGAGCTTAAAAAGAACAACAGGGTCGGCCTAAACAAACGCCCTAAGTTAATAAGTAAGCTGAACAGTAAAGTGTAATAAAACAGTGTATTATTTACGTAAGGAACTTTAGGTCCCTTACCTATTATAGTTATAATAATAGTATTTATATTAAGCTATTTAAAGATAACTTATACCTGCCTTTATAACCTTTACCTTTATTAATAACAGAGGCTTAGCGCCCCTGTTGCTTTTGGCGCCTCTGTGCACGGAGGCACCGGCAGCCACAGAGGCCACAGTGCATGGGCACAGCCACTGTGCTTTCCGCACTGTAGTTCCTGCTGGTGATTTGTCAGGCCGCGCCGACCCATGCGGCGACCCGAGGTCGTCACACTCTTTGACGAAGCTAGAGGGCCATTTTTTAATGAATTTAATATATGAAGTAGATCGCCATGCTTGCCAACCAACGCCACAGTCCATTCTGTGGATCGTATCTTCTTTTTAACAGTAAGCAGAAATCTATTGAGACCGTTGCACCAAGTCGCTTAGATCCTCATTTGAGATCCTCGTATGAAACCATCCTGTAAAAGCTTCAAGAGAAGCTGTAGGTGTCATGACCTGCCTTCCGTTTCTACAGTAACCCTTTCACTCGCTGTGGTGATCCAGGAAACTTGGGCGACGGCAGTTTCTTGAAGTCATCTGCCTTTCCCGCGAGCTCCAGCTCGAAACGATAGGTGGGGGGAATGGCTACCACACTTGTTAATGTTGTGACACTAATAGCGTTAGCTGGTTTGGGAACACAGAGCGGGAGATTACACCGTTTGACGGTCAGGTGCTTGGCAGTCATCAGGGTTAGGGTTAGAACCTCCGTCCTCCAAGTGGCTGGACATCAAGCCTTTTGTGGTCAGGCAACAACCCAAAAAGGGCACAACCCCGCAGTAACTGCTCGGAGTCGATTTTAGCTGGCAGAAACAATTAATTTCTACGAACACATCCGACCTGATGCTGCCGAGAATTTCATCACCTGCGAAGCACCCTGATTGATCTCTCGGTATCGCTCCCTCTCCCATTGTACTGCATAACGCAAATTCAATAGCCTACTCTGGACCATCGCTATTCCACCTCCGTTCCCGGCAGCCCCCTGCGTTTTACGACGACGACGCATCCGATTTAACGTTATCCCCTCCCCAGCCCCGGCTGTCGCTGGCGCTATCGACAAGTGGCGCGCCAAGAGAAAGAGTTCACCAATACAGGCGGCTCGGTAGCTCCGAGTTCCGCCTCGTGAGGCTGTTTCCACGTCGGCGACGCAAGATGGGGATCAACTGCGAGATCATCCACGAGTCTCTCCTCACGCCCCCGCCGTATTTTGCGGTCTCGTACGCCTGGGCCGACACTGGGGACATGGCCCGATTTGGGTCGAACGCGTCCGCGTGTGCGTGTCGACCAGCCTGTACGGGGCCCTGGAAGCGCAAGAGGAAGAAGAACATGTTGCTCTGGGTCTGTGCATCGACCAGGAGAACCACGATGAGCGGTCAGAGCAGGTGCGGCTCATGACAAAAATTTACGCTCTAGCGCAAGACGTGGCTGTGTGGCTCGGCGGCGAGGCCGATGACAGTTGTCTGGGCCTCCGTTTCCTCGAAGACCTCGCCGATGAGGATGAGTCGCAAGACACAAGCTCGGTGTAAGATTTTTTGTCGTCGGAGCGGCAGCGGGACTTGGTGGCTGTAGCATCGCCATTTGAGAGGGATTATTGGAGCCGACTACGGGTTGTGCAGGAGATTTTCAACGCCAGGGCCGTCCAAGTCTTTTGCGGCAGCTCCAGCCTCTGGTACAGCGCCTTTTCTCGCGCATCCGTCATCTTCCAACAGCACAGGGAACCGATTAATGCCCTGTTCCCAGCAGGCCGGGGCCGGGGCCGGGGCCAGGCTGCTGCACCGCGCAGCCAGTTCTCTGTCCCCCAGGTGTTGATCCACCAAGGACCTGCGAGCTTCCCCGATTCCGGGCTCTTCCGGGGCTTCCACGAAGACACGGAGGGCAAACCCGATGCCTCGATTCTTCTGGGCGCCCTCTGCTCATGCCGGCGCAAGTTCGCCGCGGACCCCCGTGACAAGGTATTCGGCCTCCTCGGCATCCTCCCGCAATGGATCTGCGACGACTTTCCACCCGACTACAGTCTGTCGGCCAAAGAGATCTACACGGCCGTGGTCGACTACCTGCTGAAGACGACCGCATCCCTCAATGTAATCTGCGAGGCCATCCACTTTCCCCTCTACAGCAGCACCGTGACGTGGAACAGAATGTGGCCCTGTGGGCGCTGAACAAATCTATTCTGAACAAACAATAATTGACTATGGCCTCGAAGGTCCTTGTCCTCCGGGATGCAAATCTGGGTCTGATGAGCTATTCTAAATACTGAGGTTCTCCGGGGACCGAAGTCCTCTGCCATTCCATGGCTTCTGAATGATGACCCGTAGGCGCTCACTGGCCTAACCTTCCTGGCCATCGTGGCCTCATTCCGCTCAATTGGCGCAAATCAAGGTTCGCCGGAACTACCGAGATTCGGTGAGCCGTGGTGCCAATCCAGGTGTCAGGGGCGTTCAGCGTGTGACAGCGCCCGATCTGCTGGGTTTCGTCTTCTTCCGGGGCATGAATGATGTGGGCGACGGAAAGGGGCTTCTTCGTGCGCAGGTGACGGGCGGTTTGCGGGACGGTGTGTACAGAGCCTGTACTATGATTGTAGCCAGGAACCATCAGCCCTTGCTGATGCCTATCGCGTAGCGAGGCGCCTAGAATGGTTGCGCGAGATTTTTCGTCGTGAAATCGTGAGATGATCCAGGTATTGCGGGGCGTGGGCAGAGACAGTAATGAGTTACATTAGTTCTAGACTCCATAATTGGGCGGGGGAACAAGGTTGTACTGCAGCCTGGCCTGCGCCTCGTAGTTACACAGATGTGCGCCTGTCGCAGCGCCACTCCCCACCTCAAACCTTCTGTACGACCACCCCGGCTCTTGGGATCGCAACATTGCGTTTCCCGTGTCCATGTGGCTCTTCCAAAATCGATCCTTCTCCTCGCCGCTCAGATGCTTCCATGTCGAAAACACCAGACAGCGGTTATTGTATTCCTTGAGGTTGGGAAGACTTGGATGATGTTCGAGGGTCGCAACGCTGAAGGCATAATCGGTGAAGCACCTCGCACAGCTCTTCCTATAATACCGTTGAGGTCAGTGAGTTTTTTTTAAAAAAGAAAAAAAGAAATTAGGTGTGAACATACACGGCGCCCCAGTGGGTGCTCTCTGGACATTGACACCCCACCTCGTGAAACAGCGCACAGTTCAGCTTTTTGCTAACCCTTTGTGGTGCGTCTGGTATCGGGCCCTCTTCGAGCAGCAGTTTGAGGGCGGGGAGTCTGAAGTCGAGCACTTGTTTCTTCTCATCCTCACTCAGGCCTGTTTGGGAGATCTCGGAGGAAAACTTGGACATCTTGGGCTTCAAGAAATAGTATTCCTCGTTCCAGTCGAGATGCTTGCAAATGCCGTCAAGGTCCTGCATCATGGAAGCGCCGATTCCATAAAGGGTGCCGATGGTTGCCAAGCCGTTTTGCAACATCAACGGCATCCAAATGTCCTCCTTTTTCATCATGAGCACCGAGAGCTCGAGATCGAACTTGAAATCGACGTCGCTGAACCCTCGGAGGGTGTCAAAACCGAGTGGCGAACTGAGCGCAAACCGCAACTTGGTAAAATGCTTCGCATTCCCAAGGCCTCCTTTGCTGTTTCTGAAGGCCCTCCGGACGGCGTAGTGGCTGGGCACGCGACACTGCAGGTTCTCACCAAAAGAGCCACGTTCGTCTACTGACCGACACACAATTCGATGGATCAGTGGAACTTCTTCCATTTAATCGGGCACCCAGGTCGATGGTTGAGCGAGGTGATGAGCTTGCCGTTATTGGGATTTAGGAAAATGAACAGCTACCTCGCCGGATATACATTAGGTATTGCGGTAGGGAGATGGCGAATCAGGGAGAGATGCGGCCAGGAGGAAAATCGGTTTGTGCTGCAGCGGCCTTTTTGACTCTCAGGTCTGGGTTTTGCCACTTTGTGAGAGTTTCGGTCGAGTCGAAGCATAAGGAGACATGTGACGGTATTTGCGCCTCCCGCTCCCACCTTAAGCACGAGGAGGCCAAGCTCCGCGCAGCACACACGGACAATTTTCGCCAAGGCGTAAGTTGTTGATCTGATCAAGCCCTGATGAAGGACGGTTGCTGATTCCCTCCAGGCTGGCAAGTCTTGGAAGATTGTCGAAACAAAAGACTACATGCTCGCCCGCATGGCGCTTGCCGATCAACTTGTCATGAAGGCAAACACCGCGGTTGGTGCCGAGAAGGCTCTTGAGCATGGTGCATCTCTGCCGCAGTGACAATATGGGCGTCCGAGATGCGGTGCCTGGTCTTCTCATCGGGCTCGACCGTGAGCAAGAATGCTATTAGTTCATCCGTTAGTGAGCCACGGTCGACAGGAACTACAACTCGGTAGATATAGCGCTGCCGTACCTTGAACCCCGCAATATAACCGTTTTTGAGGCACTGGGTGCCCTCGACACCAGGGATATGAGCCTCTCTCATCTCGTGTCGCTCAACCTCATCAAATTGCGCCTCATCCTCGACCTCGACGCCCAAGTGTGCGAAATGGGGGGTGGCTCACCCTGCCCCGACCAGTTCCGACCGACCTATCGGCGACCTCGTTCGATCGCGAATCGGTAACATGGTTTTTGATGAGGCTTGCAGGGCTTCCGAAGAGACGCGAAAGGTGTATGAGAAGCTCGTCGACATGGTGAATAAGGCGAACCGTTATTTTTGACCTGCGACCCCTTGGCCACGCGCCGTTCCCGCCAGCCCCATCCCTGTGAGTCTCTACTTGGCTTCATCGAATCATTGAAGATTGAATCGATGATGTTCCCAGACAGCCCCAACGCGGAGGGGTAGAGTACGACTTTGCTGTCCCCCCCTCATGGCCATAAGAGACCATGAGGAGGTTGTGAGGGTTTAGGTGGGCGGGGCGGGGTGCTGGCGGGCAGCGGTGGCGGCCTCTTTGTACTTTTGGGCGATGGCCCGGTTTCTATCGCGGCTGTTGGGGGTGGTGGCGGCGGCTGTGGTGGTGGTGGTGACGGGGGTGGACGGTCCCGGCGAAGGCTCACGGGACGAGGTAGGAGAGAGGTTGAAGGGGGAGGAAGGGGCTTCGGATGGAGGCTGGCGAGGTTGGCGAGGCTGGCGAGGCTGGCGACGCGACAGTCTCACCAAAAAGATCTTGCCATCGCGGCCTTGCGGACCACGACGGCCACGTAGCCCACGCTAGATAGCGTTACTATCAGCCAATATTCCCCTTGGAGACACTTCGAGACAATTTGGGCGGTTGATAGACAGCGGAGATATTGAGAAAGGGAAAAGGAAACTTGTAAAGGGGATAATGGGAGGCTTGGCTTAAGGGAAGTACTCACTTTACCATCTGTGCCGTTCTGGCCGTCCTTGCCGTTCTCACCCTTGGCGCCAACATTGGGTGTGACATTGACGTTAACATCTGACTTCTTCAACGCGGTCACACACAACGTGGCAATCGCTACAACAAGAAGGGCGAGGCTGGTGACGGTAACAGTCACAAACTGGGCCCATGCCCAGTGCTGAGCCTCAAAGGCCATGCGGTCTGAAAAGGTGAGCGCGGAGACGTTGATATGGGCAGGCTATTCGAATATGTTAGGATGGGATAAAAATATACTTCTTGCCATACTCACAAATTCTCCCCCAAGGGCAAAGCGGAGGTTCTGCATGTTGGTCTTTAAACCGTCAGTACGACCAAACACTTCACAGACACGCACACAAAGAAGGGAATCGCTGCGTCTCCATTCTTTTAGGTAATCTTGCGATTTCCTGGGTGACGCACAACTGGGGCAGCCATGGTGGGCAAAGGCGGGGTGACGAAACGCGAGATTGCTGTTTGTAGTCTGCTTTCAAGCCTTGTCAGCAAAGAAAAGATCACAATAGGGACTAAACCATACCGAGAATCGAAGTGAGGCGGCAGCGGGAGGACGAAATCGCAAATCGAAAATCGCAAGGCAAACAGCGGGTGAGCGTGAAGAGAAGAAAGAGAGAAGAGGGACCGCCCAGCAAGTGAGCAGAACACAACCTCGATGGGCTGCCCAGTTCGTGGTTCCTTCCTCCATTCCTCTGGCTGGTTTTTTTTTTGCGGGGCGATCGCGCGTTCGACACTGTCGGCTTATTCCAAAGGGAAGGAGCGCTTTGGCTAGTTACGCAACGGCTGGAAGTTGCGCGATGGTGGTGAGGCGAAGAACAAGGACCTTTGGGAGCTTCTCCTCGGCAGCATCAAGACCCTAAACCAAGAAGGGCTGCGTATCAGCTTTTAGAGAATCCCCCAGCGCCCGCGCCAAGTCCGCTTCCTGACAAGCAGGTAACCGACAACAACATGGCAAAGCCCAAGAGCACTAGAAAGACATTCCCATTTCCATACGGCCCCCTACAAACAAACACTCGCTCGCCCCCGCCCTTCTCGGTGCTCTATCCTCGCCTTGAAGCTCTGCTCGAAGGCGCAACTTCGGGATTGATTGCGATACCGTCCCGAATGAACCCCACTTCGTCAGGCTCACATCTGTTGCCAGTGTCTCCCGTCGCTTTCGCTTTTGGGTTGCCAGTCCCAGAGCTCCCGGGGGCAGACGGAACCCCTGATGACCCCTGTCTAAACGGCCCCGAGCGCCAAGCCCCAGCAAGGATGGACGAACAGGCAACCATTGCGAACTTCATCAAAACCCAGCTCATCCTTTCAACTGAACTCCATCATCATCAGTCTTCAATCCCAACAGCCAACTACCGACATGTCGCAGTCGAGCCCCGACAGAAAGCGGCAGCGCAGAGACTCCCCGGGGCATTCAGAACCCGACGAGACACGCGCGCCAGATGAGCCCCTCTTTTCAGCGCCAAGCGCGCGCTGGTGCTTGACAAACCCCCACCAGCTTGGGCCGCCCACCTGGGACAGTGACAAGATAAAATGCTTCCTGACAAGCAAAGAGCGGGATGATGTGACATTGATGCGATCTCTCGTCGACGGCAGCAATGTTGAGTTCGCTTCGAGATTCTACCCGCTCATTTTCAACGCCAACTTAAACCCCGGCTCGGAGTTGGCAGCGCTCCGATCGTTGCCTTTCCTCCGGAGGCTGGTGTCGAATGATGCCGGTGCTTTGGATGAATACAGGTGCTGGAGCGATGATCGAAGGAGCCATGATGGCTAGGAAGGTTTCGTATCGAACCTATAACGACCAACGACCCGAAAGGTTACGCTAGTGAGCGTTTACGGATTATCATTTAGAATTCATGGAATGGCAGATAACTTCGGTCCCTGAAGGACCTTAGTATGTAGACAGTATATCAGAACCAGAATGCATCTCAAAGGGCAAGGACCCTTGAGGCTATAGTCAATTATTGTGAGTTCAGGATAGATTTGTTTAGCGCTTACAGGGCTATTGTAACAGGGTGGCCAGGGTGGCCAGGGGCCAGCCCTGAACCAGAGGTTGCGAGGCCAGGCGCAGACCAAGAGGTGCAGCGATTAGGGCAATCGTGCTAGCGGATCCCAAGCCGGAGGCTGGCAGTTCTAGGGCACACCACCGACCGTACGGATACGGCTGTGGAGCAGGAATACCAGTGGCGGTGGGGCTGGATTGCACGGGTCACGGAACGGAGCCGGTTGCGGCAATCGGACCGATACGGCTCACGTTTCCGGCAATGGCGATGGCTACCCGGATCCGGCCACGGAAGGAGGCTCGGGAGCCGACGGAGCCCGCAGGCAAGAATAAGCATAAATAGTCCGGTGGCCGCACCTCTGAATAGAGGGAGGCCACGCTTCAATTGATCCTCACACACACACCTACCTTTGCACCTTCTGACTATCTTGTCCCTACGATCCTTCTTCGATTACCCCTATACCTAACGCCTTTGCGTTACACAGAGCAGCTCTCTAACCTTAATACTAACGGCTATGGATCGATTAGATAAAAGAATTATAGCTGTGATACACAAGGTAGCTCGTCTTCGTACGGAGGTCTCTACACTACAAAAGGCTAATGAGGAGCTTAGTAAGCGACGTAGAGCTAAAAAAAACACGTGTATAGCTTGGAGGGTTACTTACTATACAGGAGGCATAGGATTTACTAGATTAGAAGGCTGTGGGTGAGCAGTTAGCTTAGGAAATATGATAAAGTGTTAGTGTAGGGGGCTCTTGTATAAAGATTCAGTGTTATGGTGTGTGTGGTAAGCCTGGCTATAATGTGCGTACTTGTGAGGAGGCTGTAGAATCGTCTGATTAATCTGTTTCTGATTCAGTTATTGTTATTTCCTAGTGTTGTGGTTTTGTAATTGAGGATGGATGTGGTGTTGTACTGGAAAGTGGGACACTTGCTTATCCGGGACACTCGCTTATCAAATACTGTTGAATTCAACGCAGTCAACCAAGAACACAGTAATTGCCGCCGTCAGGTCGTGTTCTATTCAGGGAGGGGTCTTCTCAGCCAAGCGAAGCTCTGGTGCTCGGCCACGCTGCGGTTCCGTGGCGCCAAGGCGCGATTACGTAATTTGACAGGGACATCCGGATAAAAGTGGGTCCGCGAATAAAAGGGGCAAAGCCACAAGACTGGACATGCCCATCCCAGAGACAATCTGCGAATGCGCCAGCACAGAAAGGGGTAGAATTCAGCAAAGCCAACCGAGAGCTATGGCCAGGTCTAGAACACGCGGGAACCGTGAGAGTGTCATGCCGGCAGTTCAACGGGAGAGCAACTGCCCACAGGGCACAGACAGTTCTGATGGGAGGCCGCATTACCGACATCATGTCGGGCCTTGTGCTATCTGTCGTGTCCTTGACCTGGCCGCATCGATCGAGACCTGCCGTCTAGGTTCAGAGAATGCGCGGAAATAGCAATGATATTGTGGCAAACACTCTCCTTCTTGCGTAATTCCCCCCTTCAATTTGCCGTAAACGTGGGCTCCGGCTGTACCCTTGGGTGATGTTTCCTTGATGGAAGGATCCAAGGTACCGTGAACGCTGCACCTGTAGCCTACCGCTGAGTTTCTACGGCTATCTTGAGGCAGTGGCATGGATCGTACCTTACATTCCGCCATCTGCCTTCGCTGGTGTCACTCAAAGACGACTGTCGAAGCTTGAGGTGTAATCACCAGGAGGGATTAGAACCGCCAGAGAACCACAATGAGGATTTCGGGCAGTTCGAGTAGATGCTCAATCAAGATGGGAAAACCCCACAAAAATAGAATGAGGAAGACTTGCTCGTCAAGCAGTACACCGAGTCCTACCGAGAACGGAAATCCACCAGCCAACAGGGTTACAGGTTGACGTCAAGAAAAGCCGAAATTGAGAGCATATGCTCAAAGGGTCTAGAGCCCCCCTGTCGCCGCGATCTGTGTATCCTCTTGGCGCATGCCGAATCGGTGTCGCACACATGCTGAATCGATCACATGCGTCTATCCGATTCCATGGGGTAAGAACAATGGCGGGATTGCCTTTGACGATGTGCCTGTTGTTACTTCTGTTAGGGAATAGTCGACATTGGTGTGTGAAAGCAAAAAAAACCCATCTTTCTAGTTGGTGGTAGTAACCGTCAAAGACACTGGCGACGCTGGTGTTGTCGGCAAATGTGACAGACAGGGTGGTGTGGAGGACCGTCGGATGATATTACCACATCCCTTCGTCCCAACCTTTACGTGACGCAAGGCCTTGATTTCCTGAGATATGTATCAGCTGCCCCCCCGCCCCCCAGAGGAGTCACTGACCTGGAGATTACTCCCCACCATCTCTGATTCTTTGCTCGACCTCGACTATCCCCTCCAAACGCCCAAAGTGGCGGACTTCACAGTTTGCACGATGCATTCATCAGTTAACATCGACTTCCTGTCCTTCGTGGTTGCATGGACTATGGGAATTTTCTCTCCGAGCCGGCGCCTCGGCGAATCTGACCACCGTGACGTGTCAGCAGCCACGGCCCTCAAAGAAAGGATCGCCATCGACCCAGCCAACATGGAGAAGCCTCCCACGAATTCACCCTCCAGAACCCTCGTGGACAAGATCCCTCAGTATGCTCCTGATGAACTCACCACAGAAACAACGTCCCCAGTGCCAACAGAGTCCTACATTCACATTCCCGACCTCTTCTCCTCCATCATGGCCATCGACGTACGAGTCAACCCGCACTACGCCAAGGTCAAACGCGAAGCCGACGCCCGTATCGCTCGAATGATGATGAAGGACGAGAAATGGGCAGCCAAGAACGCCAAAGTCGACCTCGCCTTCCTCGCATCCGCCTGGTGCTATTCGTGTGACGAGAAGACGCTGAACCTATCGATGGATTGGAACCATTGGGTATTTCTGTTTGATGATCGTGGGTACCCCGGCCACCCTTCGGGGCTTCGGCTAACTGTGAAGTTGAATAGAGTTCGACGAGGGACATCTCATGACCGATGAGGCGGCAGCAAAAGAAGAGATAGAGAAGACGTTGGCTGTGATGGATGGTTCGTTACGTGTGTCGCCCACCAAGTTCCCGATCAGATATGTGATGCAGACCATCTCTGATGGTGTCCGGAAGGTTCGTTGCCGATCTACCCCTGAAGGGTGGGATGCTGGCCTGACTGTGTTGAACTCGCAGAACTCGTCTTCGGGTATGATCCAAGCCCTACCGCCCACCCGCCCGCCTCCCTTGATTCAATACTCCAGAAACCCCCCACGACGAGATCCTCGCGTTCTGGGTCACCAGCTGACAAGCCAACCGCAGAATTCCAAAACCACTGGACCAATATGCACCAGCTCTACTACTCCGGCCTCCTCCAACAAGTGCAAGACACCCGCGACGGCAAACTTTGCTCCTATACCATCCAACAGTACCTCGACCTCCGCGTGCGCACAATAGGAGTCTATCCCGCCATCGCACTGACAGAGTTCTCGGAAGGCGTAACCGCCCTCCCGGAGCGCATTCTCAAGCACCCTTCCCTGCAAGAGTGCATGCGTGTCTGCGCCGAGCTAGTGGTCCTGCAAGTGAACCAACAACTCCCTCCTAATGAAATCCCGTCAGCGCTAATGTCGCGGCCGTCTCCAGCGTTAACGATATCGCGTCGTTCAAGAAGGATGTTGTGAGTCAATCATCCCCATGCGGCGTCTCCCAGTGGCTGACGCGCAGGTCAGGCGCTCAACATGGATCTGAACATCATCAACCTCGCGAAGAAGGGTCGCCAGGGCCTCTCCACTCAGCAAGCCATGGACAACGTCGGTGTGATGATAGACAATTGCTACCGACGCTGGTATCGCGCACTCGCAAACATGCCTGTGTGGGGCGAGAAGATCGATCGCGAGGTGCTTCGCTTCGTGGATGTGTGTCGGGACGTTGCGCTAGGCAACCTGCACTGGAGGTATGTCTCTTCTATAAGCTGCTAGACGATCGGCGTGAGCACCTTTTGTTAACCGGCACAGCTTCCGAACCGGCCGCTACCTTGGCGGAGTACAGGGAGTTGACGTTCGGAGTTCCCGGAAGCTGACAATCGTGGCGCCGCAAAAGGAGTCATTATTGGCCGACGTGGATCGAGAATGCCTGGAGATAGCGGCGATATACACATAGAGCAAGTGCTGACGAATACAAGGCCCGACAGGCATCGGGAGGCGGTCGGCGCGACCATCGCAATCGCGTTCTTTTGCCGCATCATTGCTTTGCCCTCGGCCCAACAGACCCGTTGCTGCATGCCAGCCCTGTGCCTGTGGGCGTTGATAGGCGGACTTCGTGGCAGAGAAGCACTCTATTCAGAGTGCGAGATCTCACCACTGGCCGCTTTTGCAACGCCAAGAATGGAAATCCTTACAATGCAAGCGGAGAATGTGACGCCAGGCGGAGTTTGAGCTTAAACCCCGTGACTGTCAGACTGCCGTCGGTTGGTCGGGCTGCCCATGTGTCGCATGAATTCCACTCGCCAAGACGACTTTGTTGGCTGGTGGTAAGCCTGTCCCACCGGTTGCCGTACGGCGGAGTGGAATCCCACCTTTAGGATCAGCCCTAGGATTGCGGGCGACGATGCAACCGTGTCTCGGAGTCGGATAAGTATATAGCTCGCCCTCCTTCCCCGGGTTGGTGTCACTGCAGATGCCCTCAGTCCACGCACCACCCCTGGTCCCGGAAGTTGAGCCCTTCAACCCACCAAAATGGAGCTCCTCAACCTGACTTGGCCCTAATGGGCCCTCATCGCGTCTTCGTACCTCATTGTGATTCGCGCCCTGCGATACCGCCAACGCAACAAAGTAACACGCAGGTTTCCGACGCGGGAAGCAATGGCCACCATGACAGTCGAGCAGGCGTACGAGATCCAACCGACCTCGGAGAGATGGAGGTTCCGTACTTCTTCAACACTGGGCTGTTCTTCGGCTTCTTCAAGGTCAGTGACTTCCCTGCGAACATTTCACAGGATCATGAGACTTACTAACCGCCTCGCATTCCAGACCTACGGCATCCCCACCTTCTCCAACCTCCTCGTCAAAACCGGCCAGCTTTCGAAGCCCGAGAATGCATCCAAGCGCACCGCCGACACAGCCGCCGTTCTGTCAGAGACAAAGTCCCAACCGGGCGGAGAGCGCAGCATCCAAGGCTTTGCACGGATGAACTATATGCATGGACTGTACCGCAAAGCCGGCCGCATCAAGGACGACGACATGCTCTACACCCTTAGTCTGCTCGTCACAGAACCCGTCAAGTGGCTTGAGCGTTTCGACTGGCGGACCCTGACAGACGCGGAAATGTGTGCGCTGGGCGTGTACTGGAAGGATACGGGCGACGCCACGGATATCTCCTTCGAGAAGCTCCGACCGTATACGAAGGGCAAACCTGCTGATGGACTGTCGTGGACCCAGGCGATCATGGAGTGGTCGGAGGACTATGAGCGGGAGACGATGGTCCCGGCGCAGTCGAACAAGGAGTTGGGTCCCGCGGACTAAGGGGTGGTATGCTCCGGAACACGAGTCCGGGAAACACGTCATGTGGGCTGACGCCCAGAAAATGGACCTCTTCAGCTTTGGCCTTCTCGTTTGTCGTTTGCTTCTCTGGGAGGAATTGATCTCCGCAGCGGCCACACAAGGGCTATTGCTGCTTGAGGAAGGCAATGACTCCGGCGCGAATCTCGATTCCATGGTCGATGAGCTGAAATGCACTGGAAGATTTCTAGAGCTTACTCTTCAGGCGCTGGATGCTTTGGCGAACATCACTGGTCCTCACAAAGAAATCCTCCGAAAGGTGCTTTCCTCGACCCTAGATCCAGATCCAAACCTGCGTGCCACGGGTTTCGTTGAAATCATTTCTATCATGGACAATACGTCCGAACCGTGAGCACCTTCAGTGTATATCCCCTCCTCCTCTTGTGGCATGCCATTGACGGTTGGTAGGGACCAGTCTTCGTTTCAGCCAGTCCATATTAACAAGCTATGCGAGGAAGTCCTTGAGGCGTGGGCCTCATAAATGAAGTGTGGTCGCCCCACAGACTGACGAACGAGAAGTTAGGGTACATACTGAGCGACCTTGATAGCGCAGATCACATGGTTCGGCGTTGCCTGTATCAAGACCTGAAACGTCGGGTGGCATCTCACGCCGGATGTTGCTGCTTCCAGCTTTGCGCAAAGCAACTGTGGTTTTGCGACGAAATAGGGTTGGGCACAGACCGAAACGAAGAGTCTGCCGCCAAACGGTGTTCCCACTGCACCGATGGAATGTGGGACACACAGGAGTATATGGAACTCGTCAATGACAAGTACGACGACCCTGAAAAGGCGTCCAAAGATGACCGGCTGAGTCGCCTGGCTGGATACAAGACCGCATCAGCAACAACATCCGTGACGAAATATCGGGAGAGTCGTCGTCTGAGGGAGGCCGAAGACGCCTGCCGCCGGGATCTCGAGGCCAGAGAACAGTCAATGGGCCCCCAAAGCCGCGCCTACCTATCCTAGTTGATGGTCTTGTCGGCCGTCTTGCTAGAGGTGGAGCGGAGTGAAGAAGCCTGAGGCCATAGGGTATAAGATGTATTAACGTCAACTCAAACGTTCCGCACAGGAAATTTTCGTCAGGTTTTAACAACACGTAGAGTATAGTGTGTATAAATAAGTTTTTTTTTTTAAGAATCAGGACACTGATTTTAACCACATAAGATGTATTAACAAGTCCAGCAGCGCTGAGTTAACCGAGTCTACCAACTCTATGTTTAATTATCTCAGCAGGCTCAGACCCTTCATCGTGGTGCCACTATCCCCCCCCTGTAACCCCCCAAGCGGTTGCAAGAATAATCAACACTGTTAAAGATTGTGACCTGTGCAGATGATGAATGTCTAGCATGCCTTCTCAGGTGTTGCTCAGGGGTTTGTTAGTCTATTATTATCAGGAGATCTGTGAGTGATGTGACGGTACTTCCTGTTAGAAAGAAGGGAGTTCTGGCCAGAGGCCAGAACACCATCCTGGCGAAAGCTCTAGAATCGACTAGAACAACAGATTGGTAATATTGGCCACGCGACGCGCAAGTGTTGCCACCACAGATAACTCTATAAAGAAAGGGGTTCTGACAGAACCACAACAAGCAATTCAATCAAGCAGTTGCAACCCCATCAATTACAGAGATTCCAGTGTGCAGTGTTTTTGACAATTAAGAGTCCCATTCGCTCAACGCACCAACCGACCACCACACCGTTTGCGTGCACCAATTAGTCAGCCAACCCAACCAACAAGAAACACACTCGACTTGTACTACTGGAACTATTCCAAGTCAACCCGTTTAATCTACCCCTAATCAACTAAATCTAACAAAATGACTACTGTTAACGATAAGGCTGTGTTTCTGCCTGGTGCTGAGGACTGGGAGTCGTGGAACTTGTAGTTCCAGGCCCAGGCTGTAGCCGGAGGCCTCTAGAGCCAGATTCAAGGGGTGACCCCTTTTCTCGACGAACCTGTGGCTCTGAACCCTGCATACCATAAGCATAAGACCCCTAGCTAATCCACTATTATAGCTAGGGGTAGTACGGCCTCTGTGGTTGGTGACGACGAGCCTGGCCCAGCCAGCATTCCAGTCACTACCGCAGACATAACCACGGATGGTTTTCGCACGTACCAGTTCGATTAGATAGTGTATCAAGCCAACAAGAAAGAATACAACTAACAGTTCGAGGCTGTGAAGCAGCTGAAGCAATGGATCTGAAGACAGTCAGCCCACACCTACAGAGTATAACCTGCGATCCACTCCAGCCTATTTACGCAGTGGTACTCGGCCTTATAGTCTTAAGCCGGCATTAGCGATGACGAGGCATTCTAGAATGCTAGGGAGGCCTACCGTACGGCTGTAAAACCACTACTTCGAGCCCCTAAAAACCTAATTAAGTGGTCTGAAGCGTGGGAGCAAGCCATGTCTGTGGCACAGCGAAAAGGGGTCCCTGAGGCTCTAAATGTGAAGAGCTGGCTCTACGATTTTCTGGACGCAGTGAAGCTAATTTTTAGCCACTGGGTTACATCCTACAAACTATTAAAGGCATAGTTAACCACAACCTACTGGGTAGTAGCCCACGACTTTCGGGAGGAGGTGCGGCAATTAACGAAGGCTCGTATTCTAGTTGGCAACCGGATTGTAAAAGGATCGTTTGGCCCCTCCTTTGCAGGCAAAGAAGCCCAAAACGCCAATCCAGAGGATGCTCAGGATAGCGAAGTCGAGCCCAGTAGCGATGGGGGGGAGAAAAATAATGGCCAGAAACAACGCAAGGCAGGCTCGGGAGCGAAGGAAGGCAAAAGACTCAAAAGAAGGCAAAATGCCTTGGGCACAGCCAACCCCCCAGAGGGAAAAAGACCTGCAAAGAGGCTAAATACGGCTCCAGGCACAGCCTTTACCACATGCCCGTGTTGTGGCCAGTTCCACCGTCTGGAAAAATGCTTTTACGCCTTCCCTGAACTAGCCCCTAATGGCTTTGTTGAAAGGGAGCATATTCGAATAAGGGTAAAAGAGGCCCTACTCGATGCAAAACTGCAAGTGTTTTAGGGTATAAACCTGATGTGGAATGTTAGCTCCCTTGCCCAAAGCCAAGCGCTTTCAAGAGTCTTAGGACACCATGCACGTTTAGTGATCACCGTGTTGTCCCTTGCGGGCGGTCACACTGTTTAACAACTTTCGAGACACTACTTACAGAACTGCGATTTTGGAACGTCGATATGCAGATAGCAGGGATGGACATGGAGCTGGACCAGTGATAACGGCTGGCTGATTCCAGATCGTGAATGGAAGGTTAGAGGGTGAGGAGATATTAGGGGAGGAACGAGTGGAGAGCTCCCTGGCAGGTGTGCTGAAAGCCGAGATGTCTAAATAAAACGGGCTGGGTTGTTAAAGATCGAGATAAGTAGTTATAGAGCCTGTAGACTGGAGACGTTAGTCGGTTTCTAAAACCTTAGAGTGGTTAAGTTAGCTTATCTCCTTGTTTAAGTTGATCGATTACTGTCTCACTTTAGGTTAGTAACTGTCCTTAGAATTGAAAGTTATAATTATAAAGTACGTTAAAAGGTGATAACGAAGAGTAATACAGATGTGCACGTTAAAAGTTCTGTCCAGGTGTTAAAAACGCCACCCCCGTTATTATGATATCCTATAACTAATTTTTCTATTCTACTCCGCTTGCCAGCTCCGCCCGCCAACCCTGCACATCATTACGTCAACAAATAAAATGGCTCCTCATAACAGTATTAGAACACGAGTGCTTATTGTTACCTTACGGTCACTAGTTGGTAGAAAGACTTCTACTCAAATTTCAGAAGAATTAGCATATCTGTTCAGCAGATTAACTATATATATGCCCAGGCTATTAAGCGTAGTTTTGAGCTAAATTGTTAGCTTTTTCTCCTTAAGGATAAATGGCTTAAAGATACTCCTCGATCTAGCTACCTATTAAAGTAAACCCCTGAAAATATTAAAAAGGTTATTACTAAAGTGCGCATTAACGAATATAGGTGTGAAAAAAACGTTGTTAATCTTGCGGGCGAACTTAGGTTTAAAAGTATTGAGATCTTAGCTTTAGCAGTCCTTTAGATCCTTAAAAAAGCAGGTTTTAAAAAGACTAAACTAATAAAGAAGCTTAGGTTAACGAAAGCGATAAAGTAAGCTTATTTATAATAGTGTTTAGCTTATTAGGATTAGACCTTTAAAGGTTAAAACGTGTTATTTAGTTAGATAAAACTACTGTTATTCTTCTTTATCATTATAATAGTTATTAGATCTAAAGGATATTAGATAAACGATTTATTTAAAGTGTTATTTGTGAACGGTAGAAAGGATATTCTAAGTTTATGTTTTAGAGCTATTTTTCGTATAATAAAAAGGGCCCTTTTTATTATTAACTTCTGGAAATAAAGAAAGAAAAAGAGTAAAGTGAAAAAGATATTAAAAGGATAAATAACGAGTTTAAGCTAGTTTTCTAAAGAGAATAGGAGCTTTAAACTGAAATATAACAGTTATCTTTAATGGGAATTCCTAAGCGAAAACTGTAATAGAAATAGAATAAAAAGAATGGTAAATTAGTTTAAGGATCTAAAGGCGGGATTAATTAATATTGATATTAAACGAAAATCCTATTTCCTAAAAATTTTCCTTTTACGAAGGAGTGTAAAAAGGATTGCCTTAGGACGATTGTTTAAGAGGATAGAGCTTTAGCATACGTTTATTATATCTAGAATAAAATCTTTAAATTTTACTAAGTTAGTATTACGACTTGCACCCGACACAGGCCTCAAGAGGACTGGCGCGGGTTAAGACAGAACGTATAGCAGGACGCTAACAGGTAAGGGGCGTTCTAAAGACGGCTTATTAAACTAGCACTTCTAGACGGGGGTTTAATGTCACTGTAGGTCGTTGTCACTATAATACACAGAGGTAAGTCTGAACAGTAGGACACAAATGAACAATTAAATACTAGCGTGAGGAACCCCAGTCCCTTACAGTAATTATAAGCATAAATATAACTATCTATATTAACTGATATGAGGTACTTTATACCTTACTTAGTCTGTTGTGCTTAGTGGTACACCACGCAGTTACAGCTAAGCAGTTAACTAAGTGGTATTTAATGTTATTAATCCTTATGGGCTACTAAGCACTTTCTTACTAATCGTAAGGGCTTCAGGTCTTTACACCCCTAGCCTAGTGCGTTTAGACAGTGTATACTGTCCTCCTACACTGTCCCTCCTGCGGGGGATTTATTAGGCTGCCCTGGCTTAAGTAACAGCCTACAGGGTCATCACACAATTCCCCCTCTTTAACATTCTTTTCTTATAAAAAATTATTAAGTTAGTTTTTTCTTCTTTCCCCACTTTTGTTATATCTTCTAACCGTATTAAAAAGTGTAAGAGATAGAGAAAATAGGAAAAGGCTTCTTATAACTATTATATTTATCTTACTAAATCCCTTAACACTTTTAGTTTGTAAATATCTCCTTACACTTACTGTTAAACTAAATCCTTACTATACTAAGTTATAATGTAATCTGACAGTTACAGTAAGTGTTAGTCCGCTAATATACCTTCTTTATGTAACACGTTTAATTACTTAAATAAGTTTATTAAGGGTTTAATAGATAAGAAAAAGGAGTTAAATACCTTATATAACTAAGTAATTACTAAGCATTGTAACTCTCTTACGAAGTTATAGCGTGTTAAAACCTAACAGTACGTTATTAAAGCGAAGGTAATAAAGGTGTTTTCCCGTAAGGCTAAGGTTTTGTCCTTTTAAAAGTAAGTAAAAATATCAGACCCTATCTAAGTTAAGCCAGCCTCCTAGGACTAAGACTCCTTTCTTACTAGTTTTCCCTCCAGGGGGTTACCTTAACCTGTGACGTCTTCTTAACTTAGTTTATAACTTCCTTTCTTCAATAAGTAAAACGGCTCTTTAACGTAGTAATAGTACACTTATTACTTTCAGTAAGAGGTTATAAGTTTAAGTCCTATAGGGGTCTTCCACTACAGGTCTAAAACCTAGCCTAACTTCTTTACTTAGTCTAGTCTTAAACCTCCAGCAGCTTTTCTCTTTTTTTATACTTTTGTTTTACTAACTTCCTTTCTCAACAGTACTTATTCTTATAAATACACTTTTCTACTACGCACCACTATATAACTAGTTTAAAAGACTTTAAAATATACTAAATTGCTTTTTACCCTCTAACTCCTTCCCTAAACTTATAATAAAGTGTAAGTTCTCTAACTATAAAAGGTAAATTATCTTGTAAGTTACCAGTCTGCAACATCTTAATTCTCTGTACTACTACGTGTGTAATTTATATAGAACTCGTTAGGAGCTCTAAAGGCCTAGCCTCCTTATTAAGTCTAAAGTCTTTATAACCTTAGCTAAAGGTTTTAATAAATGTCCTTCTATACTTACTAAAGAGTTTCCTACCGCTCTTAAGTTTTAAATCCTACAGTAATCTTACTTTTCAATATAATAATTTAAATATTAGATCTTATCTTATTTTTAATTCTTATTATTAGTTTTAGTCAGTGTAAATTCTTTCGGTAAAACTTTACAATTAGGTCTAAACACTTAAGATTTCTAACTAACTCTTAAAATTTACTCTTAAGGCTGTAATCTAATTACTTAATAAGATACTTAAACGTATTCTTTCTTTTCTATAAATTTATAACTTCCTTAACGTTATACTTATCTTTATTAATGTTAATCTCAATCTTCTTTTTTAAAGGAACTCCCTTTAAAGTAGGTTTTAGAAGTAAGATATGAAAAACCTTAATCTATACCTTTATACTAACAGGTAAGTTTAGTTTGTAATTAAAAGTACTAACTTTTTTCTTAATTTAAAACAGTCTGTACCTTTTAAAGTTAAGCTTCTTATTAAGTTGTTTCAAATGTAAGTTTTATAAGAAAAGGTAAACGTAATCCCTCTCTTAAAGAGTTAGTCCCTTAACTCGTTTACTATTATAATAAAGTCCTTCCTTAAGTATTGATTACTTATTTTAATATTTATTAGTAAATTTCTTTATTTATTTATATATAAACTTAAGTTTTACTTATAAGTAGTTATATAATTTCTATATCTAATCTGTATAGACTGCGGCTTAAGGAGTATTAGTAAGTAAGGTTTAATAAAGCTTAAACTCTTTACTGTAATTAGTAAAGAATAATAATATACTTATTAACTTAACTAACGTTATATTATAAGCTATCTGTACTGTTAGTAACAGCTTAAGCTAATTATCTTATTTAAAGTTAACGTAAGCTTAAAGATACGTTATAAGTATCTAATTAACTTGTTCCGTCTAATTATCTATCTGTAAGTAAAAAGCTATTAAAAGCTTACTTTTTACACCTATTCTCTATATTAATCCTTATTAAAACTTTAATATAATTAACTTATCTCGATCTGTAACAATATTATCTAGCTAAAGGTGTTATAAAACTACCTTTTTCTCAAAGATATAAGTAAGTTACTTTACTATTATATCCTTTAAGGTTAATAAAAAGTAAGCTTACTTTATTAATCTGTTAACTATTATAAGGATTTAGTTATAAGTAACTCCTGTAATAGGGTCCTTAAACTTTAAAATCCTAATAATAAAGTTAAGCAAGATAAAGCTCTATAATACCTATAGTATAGGGAGTAGTTTAAGAAGTCTATAAGGTTTATAACATTAATTCTGCTTTCAGTAATAGATATTACAGTTATTAACCACTTTCTTAACCAGCTTCTTTATTCTTAAGAAAACGTACGTTTATTAAGCTTAGGTAAGCGTCTTAGCTCTACTTATATATCCCTTAAGTCAAGACTTATAAACTTACTAAACGTACTTCTTTCGTTTATCTAAGTTATAAATATACAGTTTCTCTTAATACTAAAGCCTTACTCTTAGTTTAAGTACACTATTTACGCTTTCTAATAGCTATTCTAACTAATAACCAGTTTTACTATAATTTAAGTATATTAAGCACTCTTTCTTACAGTTTTGTAAATATCCTAAAAAGTCTCCTAAAGGACACTTATACTTACAGGTACCTTTTACTAACCTTCTTACTTAAAAGTCTTATTATTATTAATAGATATTATACTTTATTTATAAGTTTATATAAACGTTAATAATTTATTCTAATATCTAATTATCTAACACTTATAGCGTATATTTTAACGTGTTATTCTTAATTTCGTTAAATATAATAACGGGAATTAAGATTAGATTAACATCTTTATAATCCTGTCTCTAACTAAAAGCATTAGCTTACTTATTATCTTTTCCTTTAATATAATAGATCTGGAAGTGGAATAAGGCTATTAACTCTACTTACTATACTTACCATAGACTAAGTTCCTTCGTTAGGAAGTACTAGAAGTTATTATAGTCTGAAAAGACTTAAATTAGTTCCTTTATACCGTTTAGATACAGTACTTATTCAGCAAAGTATTAAATGATTACTATCAGTTCTTTATTATTAATTAGGTACTATAAGGCTAAGCTGTGTATCTCTTTTAATAAAAAGGTAACTGGGTAGCGTTTTCTGTTATCCTAGACTTAGCTAAGTTCTCTACCGATTGTAAACTCTAAAAAGTCTATCTCGACTTAGAAAGGCTTTAAGAAATCAGAAAGGGCTAGGACTGGTGCTGTAACGAAAGCGTGCTTAAGGTCTTTAAATGCCTTTTACTATCTACCAATCTATTTAAACGGTTTACTTATCCCTATAAGTTTATACAGTAGTTTTATAATCTTTATAAAATACTTAATAAAGTATTAATAAAAGTTTATAAAACCAATAAAGGCTTACAACTTTATTTAGTTCTTTAAAGTAAGCTAATACCTAATTACCTCTATCTTCTCTAATTACATTTTAAGCTTTCTAAGAGTTACCCTAAACCCTAAATAGTTTAATTCTTAAATATAGAAATAGCTTTTTTTTAAGTTTATTATTAGCTTCACTTTTTCAAGAGTTATTAAAACCTACTGTATATATTTTCAGTATTCTTCTAAAGTTTCAGAATAAACTAAAACGTTATCTAAATACATAAAGATAAACTTATTAAGGAAGGGACAGAAGATATTATCAATAAGGCCTTAAAAAGTCGTAAGGGTATTTGTTAATCTTATAAATATAACATAATATTAGTAATACCTATTACAAGTCTAAAAAGCTATTTTATACTTATCTTCTTCTTTTACTCTAACGTAATTAAATCCTATAGGGAAATTAAGGCTAAAGAACTAATTTACTTTAATAATCCGTTCTTACATTTCTGTAATAAATAATAATAAGTAACGATTCTTAATTATATCCTTATTTAACGTTTAGTAATTAATAACTATACGTAGCTTACTGTCTCCCTTTCTTAAGACGAACAACACTAAGTACCTTACTAAGGACTAAGACTTTACGATAAACTTATTCTTTAAATTCTTATTAATATACTCCCTTAAAGCTTTAGCCTGCTAAGGGTTTAAGTAATAAGGCTAGAAGTTATAAAGCTTTACTCTTAATTTCAGCTTAATTTCGTAATCTTATGGTCTGTAATCTAATAGTTACAGTATCTTTTTTTAAAACAAGGTAAACTTCCTGTATTTTATAAGTACTTTAAATAAATTAACTTCTTCGTTTACCTGTAGATTAACTTCTTATTTCTTTTTACTTTCTAAATTGTCATTTAGGTAATACAGTGGACTTTTAAGTCCTTTAACCATCTTAGTAAACCTAACTTAAATTATACTTAAGGTACTAGCAGTGCTTGCAGAGGCGTGCCTACGGCTTGGGTGGTTCCCTGGGAGGTTTAAGAGGGCAAAGACAGTGGTTTTGCAAAAGCCAGGAAAAACCCCAGAAACCTACCGGACCCCAGGAGGCTACAGACCAATAGCCCTCCTACCTACTGTTGGGAAGGTAATAGAGGCTCTAGTTGCTTAGAGGGTTATAAAGGCTGCAGAAGCTTACAGCTTACTACCAGTTAAACAGATGGGTAACAGAGAGCATCGGTTTACTGAACTAGCTGTACGGTTAGTAGTCACACAGGTCTAGGAGGCCTGGAGACAGAAGGCAGCAGCCTCCCTCCTATAATTGGATATTACAGGAGCGTTCGATACTGTTAACTACAAACGGCTGCTGTCTACCCTCTGGTAACAGGGCTTCTTACAGTGGATAGTACTGTAGGTACAGGCTTAGTTAAGTAATAGAGTCGCGATCCTCTACTTTAACAGCTAGAAAATAGAGGATATTCTAATAACTGTAAGGGTACCTTAAGGCTCCCCACTCTCCCCTGTTCTCTTTATCCTTTACATAACCTTACTATATAAAGTTTTAAAAGAAGACTACCCACTTATCAGTATAGTAGGCTTTACTAACAACACAAACCTGTTAATGTTTAGAAGAAGCCTTAAAGCTAACACTAAGTAACTGGAGAAAGCCTGGAAAACATGCTTATAGTAGGTAAACACTTATAAGATAGCTTTCGCAGCCCAGAAGTGCGAACTGATCTACTTTAATAAAGGCTAAAGGTAATGGAAGAACCTTATAACTCTCGCTAACACAGGGGGCTAAAAGGGTTACAGCTTAGTTAAACCAGTAGGCTTAACCTGGTTCTTAGGGGTCTGGTTAAACTGGAAACTATCGTGGAAAGCTTACTATTAAGTAGTTAAACAGAAGCTAAGGACTTAAGACTTTACATTATTAAAGATCGCAGCTAAAACATGGGGCCTAAGCCTTACCTGTGCTAAGGAGGTTTATACTAAGTGTATCTGCAGCGTTATAGCTTACAGGGCTTCTAGCTTCCACTAGCTAACGGCCTTAGAAGGTACTAGTAAGCTAAAAGGGCTAGTAAAGGCCTTATTAAAGGCTTAGAATAGGAGCTTCCGTATTATGGTTAAAGCTTACTAAACAGCCCTTATAAGGTGTTTAAAAATAGAGGCCTAAGTCCCACCATTAGACCTCTACCTTAATAAATAATTAGCTGACTTTAAAGACCAGCTATAAGAGAAAGCCTTATAAACTGGAAAAGGGTTAAAAGCCGAACGAGCTCTAATAGTATACTTAATTACAAAAGCCTGTAACAGAATTAGTTAGCAGTTTAGAAGGAAAATAAGAAACTGGGGATAAAGGCTTTAGTAAAGACTATAAGGCCTAACACTTACTAAACAGGCTGTAATTACAGTAATTTAATAGGCTAATTAAAAGTGGAAAATAGGGGAAAAGAAGGATAAAGAGTTGGAAACAGACAAAGTTGTAAAATTAGCCTGGCAGGCCTAGTAGGAGAGCTAAAGAGCTGGTTAGCCAGTGGAAAGGCTGGTAGATAAAGACCCCCTTTCCTTTTTATTTACTAATAAGGCCTTAAAGCGATATAAGGGCTTTATAAAAGCCTAAAGTAGCCTCTTTTCCTAAGCCTAAATAGGGGATATAAACTTTAAAGACTACCTATTTAAAGTAAAGGTTCTAAAGGTCTATACTCCTTACTGTAGATGTGGGGAAGGTAAGGAAATAGTGGAGCACTTGGTAGTTTAGTGCTTTAACTTACCGTTATAAAGGCTGTGGGACTGCTAAGAGATTTGATTACAAAGGGACTTACAGGCTATATTACAGGTAGTAAATGCCCGGAGTGGAAGGTTTGTTTAGAAGGTCCTTAGCTGGCTAATAGACTCTGGCTAGCTACTAGAGTACAGATTAGCTAGATGGCTAAAGCTGGAAACAGGAGAGGAGGGCTAGTGGGGCCGGAGGCCGATAAAGGCCTCCGTTCGTTTATAATAAGATGGACTCGCATAGTTAGTGGCTTTAAAGGAGTTGACAAAGGTTTTTATCCGGCCTATACGGCACGGTTTCCTTTATACATAGCAGTAGAAGGACCGGCGCGCCTGCGGGCATATCGGTGTAGGAAATAATAATAATAATAAATTATACTTAGTTTTAAGGGTTTAACGTACTTCTAAATACTTCGTGTATCTTTAGAGCAATTTAATACCTTCTTAGCTTTCTTCAAATAGTAATTACTGCTAAGGGACTTACTGAAGGTAAAGTAGCTACTCCTCTAATTAATTATAAGGTTATACTTTTCTATTAAAGTAAACTTAGAATTATATTATACTTTACTATTAGTATAATGTTAAAGTTAACTTTTTACTCGTCCTTATTTACTTTAATTAAAAGTAGTAAGTAATATGTAACTTTCCCATTATTCTACTAATATAAGCTTTTTTCTCCATTTTAAATGGGAAAACCCTTTTTATACTTCTTATTAAAGAGTTTCTTTCAGTTAACTAACGTAAAGTACATTAAGTTAAAACCACTCCTGTTATTAATTACTGCTCTTACTTTAACCTCCCTTTTCTGTCTATTAAATAAATATAAATAGAGTAATGCTTATACTTTTTCTGTATTTAAGTTATAGTAACTATCTATCTTTAAGATCTTATCTAACTTAACTTTTAAGTACCTCTCCTTCGTTTTAAGGTTTTTATTAGCTAACGAACTACTAGTTTTTTAACTTTTTAAAAACTTAATAACCTTTTCCTAATTCCTTCCGGAAAAACAAGTAACTTTAGTAAACTTATCAGTTAATCTTTCTTAAGTTTTCACGTTTTAACGTCTAATAGACTTTAAACGGAACGATATTCTATAAGTCTTCAATAGATTAATAATACACTTTATAAGATTAGATCTTAATAATGTTTTCTACCTCTTAGATCTGTTCCTAATCTGCTTATTTCTATTACAATTTAGCTTTTCCTTTAAGGTAAATAAAGCACGTTACGACTAGATAACTGTTAAGTAAAGCTCTTTACTAACACGTCGTAAGGGTTAGATTAATTATAGTAACTTTTTTAAAGTCGCTTTTATTAAAGTCCTTTATTAAAGTGTAGGAGACTTAGTATTACCTTATTTAAACTTTACTCTTATAATAGTGTAGTCTTAACCTCTTATTTAAAGGAAATAGTTATAAAGAGCCTTTAATCTAAAGTGCTAATTAAAAATATAGTTATTATACCTATAATTAATTTACAGTAAGTCTTTATAGTTAAGATAGTTAACGTATACTATAAGAGTTAAGGTTTAAAAGCATAAAATAGGGGGGGTAATGCCTTACTTTATTTCCTTAATTACCTATTTCTATATATGTTATTTTTCCTAAATTTCTTTTTAAAACTTAAGTAACAGTATCTTAACTTATTGACTCAGGGCGTTTATTCAGGCCGACTCTGTCGTTCTTTTTAGGCTCTGTATGTAATATTACTGTAGCCGTTTATATACATAGCAATACGTTCTCTGGCACGTGCCACTGTTAAAAAGGGGCCGCACCGCGTAGTTCTTTAAACCGTGCTGCTTTTAATCAACAATCGACCTGATGATTTTCACCACGAAGACCTCCCATTAAAAGCCCAGTGACATTTTAGTCCTTCGATCGAAGGAAAATGACCTGATCCACGGTTACGTTTCCTTTGTTGTTTCATGTTAGGCTCCGTTCCATGCTAAGCACCGTTATATATTAGGTTTTGTTCCATATTAGGTACGTATCTGTTCTTTTACGTTAGTTGCATTTGTGTCCCTCCGATCGGAGAACTAGTAATCTGGGAGTCGGCCTTCCAGGCCGATAACAACGTTCAGTGGGTGTGGTTCTCTTTGTGGTTTCTTCCCTGTTGCGCCATCGCACTAGTTTATTATTCTTTTATAAAGTAGCTTTCTTTAACAAGTTAATATTTAAAGTGGTTAATAAGTGGATCTTATTATAAAGCTGTAAGCTGACTTTAACTACCTTATTTTTTATTTCTATAGTAAAGGCTTTAACTTATATGTCCTTTACTTTATCTATTAGCTTTTAATATCTATTTTTCAGATCTTAAACCCTCTGTTTGTGTATTTGTTTTTTATCCTCTTAAGGGACCTTTGCAGTAACGGTCTTAAACACACTAACCTTAATATAAAGTAACTATCTAAGCTATTCTTCTTTTAAAAAGGTAGGGGTATTAATCTACTTAGTATATTTAAAACGTTTAAGTGTCTTTAGAAGTATAAAAGAAAAGAGTTTCTGTTTTTCTAATTTAATTCTTTTAGCTTACTCTTTTTCACTTTTTAATACTTACTCTACTACTTAGGTAGCTTAAAGAGTTAATTTCTTAACTCCTTTTACTATCTTAGTAAGGTTTAAGTTAAAGTCCTTTCTGGATTTTCTTAGCTTTTAGGCTTACAGTGTAAGGTTTTTAAAGCCTGTAACTATAATTAAAGCGCCTTTTCCTAAAGTTAGTCTTTAGCAACCTATACTTCTAGTTATCTTAAGTTTCTATCTTAAAGTTGATCTATAGTAATCTGTATTTCTATAACTAACTCTTCTAAACTCCTCTAAGGTTTAGATACTTTACGTTTTAGGAGAATTAAAGCTTTTCCTCTTCTTCTCTTTCCTTACTTTCCTTACTCCCTAAATCGCACTTACTTATTTAAAAGCAGTCCTTTATAGTTAAGATAGTTAACGTAGACTGTAAGAGTTAAGGTTTAAAAGTATAAAATAAAGGGGTAATGCCTTACTTTATTTCCTTATTACTTATTATCTAGACGTAAATATCTCTAAAGTTAAACCTAACGTATTTTCCTCTATTTAAAACTAGCTTTTAAATAACTCTTTTCAAGGAAGGGTAATATTATACTATATAGCCTTTTTTATTATAGTTAAAGTATTAAACTTAAGGTATATCTTTAAATAGCTTTTACTATTATTACTGTTATAGCTTATCACAGTTAAGCTAATTCTAACAGTTTACTATACTAATATTTATTAAGCTAAGGTAAGTACTATACGTAATACTCTAATGTTAGTAAGTAGTGCGGAAGGGCTTCGGCAAGTTTTTTTCTGTTAATTATAAGGGCAGCACTTTACTAATATTAACTCTTTTTTCCGATTTTCATTTAAACAGCTAGTTATTAATAATAATAACTTTAGTAACGTACTAATTAAAGTTAAATACGTATTAGTCTTTCTTATAAAGCTTATCCTTAATATTATCCTTTAAGCTTTTATAAAAGCGAAACTTTAAAGCTCACTTATCTTAATTAACTTAATATTGGTTTTAGTTAAAGGTAAATAAGTACGTAATTACTAAAGATAATTATATTAGCTTCTCTAAGCAGTCTTTAACTTAATTTTACTTATCCCGGACTTTATATATCTTAATAATCTCAGTCTTAAAGTTAATTTATCTTTTGTCCTTATTAAAGACCTTAATAATAATAATCTTCCGTTCTGTAAACGTAAAGTTTAAGTAATCTTTAATAATTACTGAAAACTAAAGGTTAGAGTTACCTTTAAGTTAGCTTACGGTATAAAGGACTTTCTAGTCCATTATAGTAATTACTTAAAGCTAAAAGTTGCGTTTTAAATAAGTAAGTTAGGTAGACAGTTTAGCAATTTTACTAGTAAACTTAAGTAATTAATTAGTCTTAAGGTTCTTAAGTTATTACTAAAGGGCTAATTCTTTTTTAATTATTATAGTTATAGTTCTTTTATAAGTCTTAAAGGCTTCTAACAGTTCTTTATAAGAGAGCTCTCCTTTATTACTTATCTTTACTCCGTTTCTAGCTAAGTCTAGAAGGGTAATACCGTTATTACTAACTTAGTTATTATTTCTAGTAAATAAGTTAGGGAGAGGTAGTATTAATATAGTAAAGGGAGGAAAAAGATATTTAAAAGTTTAATAAATAGTATTTAGAACTGTAATGTTAATATCGTATTACAACCTGCACCTAATATACGCTTTAAGAGAACTAGTGCAGGTTAAGACATAACGTATAGTAGGATATTAAAGACTAGATAAGCGTTCCGAAGACAGCTTATTAAGTTAACACTCTTAAATAAAGGTTTAATGTCACTATAAGTCGTTATCACTATAATATATAGAGCTAAGTCTAAGTAGTAAGATATAAATGAATAATTAAATATTATTATAAGGAATTAGGAGTCCCTTGCGGCTATTGTAATTACGATAATAACTATCTATATTAACTAGCTAAGAGGTACTTCGTACCTTAATCACTGTAATTACTCTCTTAGGGAGTAATTAGGATGATTACCTTCTGGCTGCTTACTCTGATCACTGGGTCTTAGCGAGATTAGGATAATTAACTAACGAAAATTTGTAAGGGCTTCTGGTCTTTACACCCCTAGCCCAGTGCGTAAGTACCGTACGTACTGTTCTTCTGCACTGTTCCTTCTGTAGGGAATCCGTCGGGCCGCCCCGGCTCAAGTGACGGCTTACAGGGTCGTCACACTTCTTCAGTATAGTGTTCTCGCTTCTGGCCAGAACCCCCTTCTTTCAGATATTATACTTAGAAGTTCTGAACAGTGGTGTAATCTCGGCATGCCTGCATTGGCACTGTAACCTTTACTGGTATTGCTAAGCTTACAATCTATATAGGTGTCCTTATACCGGCGATCTCGCGCTGGCGTCTCTGTGACGGCACCGCTTAACCCCTTTCCTTCTGACAGCATCCTGACAGGGGTCCTCTATCTACCTATCAGAATAGGGCCATATTTTGTGTTTCTACGTGCATGAACTAGATTGCCAGATTGTGGCAGATCGTTAATATAATCGCTATAACTGCTAGCTATGGCTACCATCTACGCAGTGGATTGTACCCTTCTTTTTGAAAATACTATCCTATCGCTTATTTAGCTTTAACTTCTTCGGATTCTTAATGGAGAGTGCTTGCTATGAAGTAAAAACACCTATTTAATGGTAGGATTTCTGTCTCTGGCTTAGACGTAAGTGTATTATAAGCTCCTGCTAAACTGAATTACTTGAACAGTGTAGGTGTCTTGTAATGAATTTAGGCTGGTGCTGTATGCTTTATAGGACGATCAAAAATACAAAAATAAAGTGCTGTCTCTCTGATTAAAGGTTACTGGGCAAGGTGACAGAGCTAAAGGCTCTCTTTAAACGAGAGGAGGAGTGATTGTTCTTAACAACTTAGGCTGTAACGCGAAAGCTAAATACATATAAGTGTATACGCATATGTGCAACCCAGCGCTGAAGACTAAAGTCGCCACGTACTAAATCAGTAAATGAGTTATTAAATAAGTTACAGAACTAACATTTTTTACAAACCCTTTGTTATGAACTGCCTTAGAATACCTGGGTACTCTAAGTAAAGACAGATCGCAAGAGCGGACACAGAGTCCAATTGCTCAAGGGGGTAGAATGCAAGGGGGCTGAATGTAGCTAGCAGAACTCTCGGAGTAACACACTGTCACACAGGTCATGGATTGCAAATGTAGAATCCTGTATGAATGTGTATTGCTAACGTGAGGAACCAGGAAGGTCCCTCACTCATCGTGGGCACGGTGATTGTATCTATACTAGTGATCTTTACTGGACCCGAAAGTTTCCCGCCTCGGGTCCACTACGGACCTGGAGGTCCTCCGACCCGGGTCCTGCTCCTCGGGCGTGGACCCGTCCGTCTTGTCGCTCGGGTCCATCCTGATTGGTCTCCGCAGGGCTTAGTGGGTCGTTGCACCCTGGGCCCAGTGATTGGCTATTCTACAGTGGTCCGTGCTCCCTCCTGGCGGTCATGACTGGGTCGTGACACCCTTAGTGGAGGTATAGAGCAGTGATGTAAATGTATTGTAACCTAGGGGTAGGTACTGCTGCACTAATGAGCAAATGATCTGTTAGTGCAAGTATACTAGTGCTTGCCTACCTGCCTGTCCGATTGAACCCATAGTGCGTGTATGTTACAGTTAACAGTGGATATATTTTAGTGAAGATGTGGGTGAGAATAATAGAGAGGGTGTGAAACTAGCCAGACACTATGACGTAAAGAGTAATAGTTTTCTAAGCACCTTGTAATCCACCTGCCCTCTGAGTCTATACCATAATATCTTTAAAGGGGGTTTTTCTTATCGCTGGACCAGGAAGCAATAAAAGTCGAGAAATCCAGGTTCTCAAGCGTCTGCGTGCATGCGCCTGTCGCTGTATCCCAGATCTTGACGGTCTCGTCGCCTGACCCGGACGCTACGAGCTTCGAGTCGGGTAAGAACGCAACGGAGTGGACGGCATTGCTATGCCCCTCGAGCGTCTGCGTGCATGCGCCCGTCGCCGCATCCCAGATCTTAAACGTCTTGTCGTATGACCCGGACGCCACAAGCTTCAAATCGGGCGAGAACGTAACCGAGCGGAGGCTCAAGAGTCCAACTCGGGTCGTCATGCTCTCGCTCTGTCTGATATTGGTGGTCTCCCTCGTTACGACGGCAACTTCACCCGAATTGAGAGGCAGGATCTGAAAAGATGCTCGAAGATGCGTTTAGGGATGTCGTGGCTTACGATTTCCAGTACACTGACTTAAAACTCGACAACTTCCACGTCGTGGGAGACAAGATCATGATCTTGAATCCGGAACAGATATGTGACTTAGCATCACCTAATAGTGGTGTCACTGCTATTAAGCCGTCTGCGAAGAGGGACTGGACAGATATTAGATATTTGCCAACCAACATTAACTCATCTTTCCTCATGGTATGACCGACCTTCGCCCTCCCCCCCACAGTGGCATCTCAATGGCTATGTGGACAGATTCTGGAGTCCCCGGCGGGCCTTTGCGTATGCGGAATACAAGTGATTTTCCCCTAGCTAGGGGTACTTCGGTGTAACCGGTTCCCATGCTGGGAAAGACAGGTGTACGGGACTCCCGCGACAGACGCGATTTAAGATCCCAGGCGCCAACTGACAGACCAGAGAGACAGCTGATCTGGTACTCAGAGTCGGGAAGGACTTTGGACCTTTCGAAAAAAATCGCGAACGGTTGGTGGTCATCCCTGGGTGGTTGATGCTGAAAGAAAAGAACGAAGAGTTCGGCGATGCCCATTCCCTTTCTCAGCCTCTCCGTGATTAAGTCGCTAGAGGGTAATTTACCCCCGTTGGGGACCATAAAGAAGGCCGGATAGTCGAAAGATATGCCGTAACCTGAAGTGGTGAACGACTCGGTATCAATCCGAATGTTTTGTTTTCCCGTGAATCTGCTTCTAGCCACCGGCTCTGGCTGGACTCTAGTCTGGGCTCGAATAAGCACGGTCTGATTCGATTTCGAGATAACCGAGTCGGTAACAATTGAGTCCGAGTCCGTTAGCTCATAGGAAATGCGATGTCCCGGCTTCAGATTTGATTCCTTAGAAACCAAGCATAATGGTTTCCAGTTGACTCGGTACTGGGGAGACCCCAGGGTCGTAAATCTTTCGAACTCGCCAGATGGCAGTTTCTGAACAGGTATGGTGATAAATCCGTCGTTGTCTTTGCATCGAAGAACCGCCAGCAGACATTTCTCATCCAAGTTTTCAAAGCCAGGATCATTAATTGGTATTATAATCCGGCCCTCATCAATACCCTGGCTGGGCGCCATACAAGGCTTTAGGGCTATCACCTCCCCTAGAAGCGACATGTTCTTTGGGTTCCTCCGAGCATTGCTGAATGCGGGCAATACGCAGAGTCTCACAATTCTTGTTGACAATCGGATATGCTGCTTCTCTGTGTCGTATGCCGTTCCCCCCCCCTGGAGAGCCGAGGGCGTAGAGATGCCCCCTGATCCCTCAAAGGCTGCTGGAGATGGTGCGAGCAGACCGAGAGGAACGCGGTTGTTCGAATAATCGAGCGCATTTTTGGGTGACCACACGAATATTGACTCGTCATTCGAATGCTTCATGATCTCCAACTGGAGTCTGTAGAAGGCTTTATCGCCCTCACCGTAGATGAGTGGCATGTTGACTTGGAAGATTCCCATAAGACAGTAGGCCAGGTCTTCGACTCTTGTTGTCCTCCGTTTGGACGCCCAGGACATGATCCCAGCGATACTGACATGGTCCCAAGTACGTTCGAGGAGTGACGTTTTATCGATGTTGGTGACCTCGGAGATGATCATGTGTAAGGCATGTTTCGTTCCGATATCATGCCAATCGTTCGCGAAGAAGACAACTTCGCGTGGCGCAAGCAATTCTTGCAACGTCCAGCCGCGGGTGAACCAGCGACTTTCACGAAACTTGGACCGACCTAGAGCCGGATCCTCGATGCTGGAGACGTCGGCCAGGTAGGTATAACATACGGAAGCTTGACGGTACCAGCGAAACATGGAGTTGATGGCCTCGGAGAGCTCGGCACTCGACGACTTGTCGATGCAACAGGTATCTATCCAGACGTATTTGAGGTTGTCTTTTATAGCCTGGGTGCAGCAATCGGCGATTTTCTGGTACGCTCTCCGCCCCCTCAGCAGCAACTGATTGCCGCCCATTTCCTGAAAATTAACCTCATCATCACCCCAGGCATGCGACAGGATTGCGTACGGGGGCACGCCTTGTTCTCCCGCAAAGTATTGCAACTTAAGAGTCTGAGAGTTGATGAGACGCATCGTGAATAATATTCGACAAAGGCCTAACTTAGGCAAATGGAATTGGCCCTAAAGTCTTTTACGTTGGGATCGGGAGGCCGCCAACCTGAAACGGCGCCATAATGAAAATATTAAGGTTCCCCTATGATCATGTGATAATTTCCAGGCAGCAACGGCGGGGTGAAAACTCTGACTCATTTCGGTCCGGAGCTCGCACACAAAGTCCGGAAAAGTACCACGTGCAAATAAACATTCAATTGGCACTGTTCGCCCGCCCCAATACTCTGTCTCAGAGTTTAGCCAGCGGGACGCCCTTTTCGCTCCCAGCTGTACAGAGCTTTGTATGGGCTTGAAGGAGACTATGACATATCTTTGAGCAGTGTAGTAGGAATTAGCGATAGGTGCCCTTTCGGCTCAGCCGCCGGGCATAATAAATTGTGTGTGTGTGTGTGTACAGAAAGCACAGTCTCTGGTTTACAGCCGACACCAACCACCCGGGATAGCGCCGCAGTGGCACCTGTCGAAGGACGTGAAACGGGCCCGCCTGTGCCAAAAACTGGGGCCCTGCGAGACCCCGTCGTGCAGGTGTAGACCCACGGTCCCATTTCCGTTTCTCGCCAAAGGCGGAGGCGCGCGAGTCGGTTGCTGAGAACGGTTTGCTGTCCAGGGACAGGCCGTACTCGCTCGCTCGATCCTTCTTTACGTGGCTTGAGCCCTCTTCGACACCTTGGAGAGCAGGGTGATCGAGCGGTGGATCCGTTCGACGAGGTCACCGCGGTGGAGATGTTGCTCGTCTTGCATGGACGGCTGTTGCAAATCCACCTACCACTGGCGGTCGGCAAGGCGCTATGGACGGGGTAGAATGGAAGCAAGACTTGGGGTGAGTTGATGGGATTATATGGTCAATTGATTCAAACGACAAAATGAAAGGCGGGTACGACGGTTAGGTAAGCTTTGCCACGGCGCCTCCGGCCCAGATTTTAGGCCTCGCTAGCCTCGTCCACTCACCACGCCGCCGTGATTCCTACAAAAGCCTCCCTCCGTCGACCCTCACCGGGCATCAAGCATTACGGAGGTAGGCGTTACTATCGCCGGCTGAGAAGGACCATTACAGTCTGCGCCATTAGCCGGCCATGCCTAAAGTCGTTTACGATCTCGACAACGCCATCGCCAGCTTCTTTTCAGTTGCTGGGTTCTCGACAACTAGGGCGCAATGCGATGACTTCGCCCGCCGAAAGTTCGGAGGGCAGATCCACGCTGTTAACTTCTAAGGGATGACTAGCTACACTGTGGTTTCAGGGTTGAACGGTGATGAGATCGTCCAGTTTCGAGAGCAGTCCGCCATACTAGACATAGACATGATGAGAATAGCAAAAGACATCCATAGAGACTTCGTGCCTAGATGTTCTCATCTTGGCTGGGTTGGTCATCCAGACAGCTCATCACTGGCAGTATACGGGATGAGCAAGCTCCCCGGAGTCAACTACATCACCGCTCGCTCCTCTTTCATCGGCAATAAAAGACTCCAACTGAATACCGTGTACAGCCTGGCGAGGTTCGTTGAGACTATATCTTTCCCTATTCGTCGCTTCAATCCAGCTAACATTATTATCCCCCCTTCTAAAAAAAAAAGGTTCTTTGCGCAATCGGAAGGGCACGCCAGTGGATCCGAGCAGGGTATATATATCTGCTATCCGCGACGAATGTTACGCCAGGATGGAATACCTCCTCGGCATCCTCCCTAAACGCTTCACGTCAGCCGCCACCGAAGTGCGAGACGCTTTGCCAACGCTCCTCGCTGGGGACTATCTAATGGTCCTCACTCACAGCGACCTCAATGTGATGAACATCCTGGTCGATCCCAACAGCGGAGACATCACAGGCATTGTCGGCTGGTCGGGCTCAAGCATCCTGCCGTTCGGCTTCACCCTCTACACGTTGGAGAACGCCCTAGGCATCATGGGCCGTCACGGATGGCAATGGTTCGACAACGCGGACTACTTGAGGGGCGAATTCTGGCACGTTTTTCGCCAGCTAGCCGGGTCACTGTCCACTTCTAAGGAAAGGCTTATTAACTTTGCGGGAAAGGCTGGCATCCTCATCCGCTACGGCACTGCCTACGATAGCGGCTTCACGGGTATGATAGGGGTCTAGGATCCGGGCGCTGATAATTTTGGATTCCTCAAAGCACTCCTTTAGTGCGGGAGGACAATCTACATCATCTTGAAAGGGGCTCAGTTCCTCCAGGAGTACATTAATGCATGAACGATCTCATATTAGGTCGTGTTTACGCTTGTTTGACAGCCGAGGTATTGGATAAACGAGAGAGGAAGACCTGCCAGGCGTGTTTCGTTACGGTAAGGGAATGGGATTCCGGAGAGGAGAGATGGTGATGCGGGAGACTGATTGAAACCTGAGGCATGGAAGATTCTAGAATATCATGACGGCTATAAATTAAAAGAGCCCCCTTGACCTTTCCTGTGACACGCTAGCATGGAAGAGAAAAAGAGAGATCAACACTAGTTGTCTGCTAGGAACGTTATAATTATAACACGTCCAGACACACAGCCAATGGCAACAGCAGATGCCGCCGTGGCGAAACATCCTAGTTTGTATCCTAGAGGCAGCTACAGCCAGTTTTCTAAGCCCTTCGTAATCCATCTACCGTCTAAGCCTATACCATAATTTTGGTGAAAGGGCTGCTTTGTTTCGCCAGACCAGGAAGTGATAAGCCCCAAGCAGGTAGCAATTCTATGCCCCTCTAACGTCAGCGTGCATGTCCCCGTCGGGGTATCCCAGATCTTAATGGTGTTGTCACCTGACCCGGACGCAATAAGCTTTAAGTTTAGTCGTAGCCTGAGCTTAGACGAGCCCGTTACCCCTTAACAAAACCCAGCCAGTTGGCTCAACGGAGATACGGAAGTATCAGGCCAGACTTCTTTTAAAAGCAAGCAGCTTGCTGCTAGCTAATGAAAGTACAGGCTTCATTACGGCTTTTAAGAGCAACCAAGCAAGTTGCTCCACAGTGTTAAGGTTAGAACTAGAACTGGTGCTCCGAAGGGATCAAACTAAGAAACCGCACTGGGAGGACATAAGGGAAGAGAAAAGCTAAGAACATATAAAGGCATCTAAGCTAAGTTAAGCAGGAAAAAGAACCCACTTGAATAACTTACAGTTTTAGAACACAGTGCTGTGGATCTGACAGGCATGGTTTTAAAGATGCATTTTATAATCTAGCAGCATTATGTAAACGTAGCATTAAAGCCTGTTATCCTCCCGGAGGGTTGCCAGGTGCCGTCGCCTAAGGTATTTTGTTAAGTTACTGTAATAACCTTACAGGCCGTCACTTAAGCCGGCGCGGCCTGACGAGTCCCCTGCAGAAGTAACAGTGCGGAGAGACAGTATATACGGTACTACGCACTGGGCCAGGGGTGTGAAGACCTGAAGCCCCTACAACTAATTGTTAGTTAATTACCTTAATCTCATTAAGACTATAGTGATTAGAGTAATTAACTAAGAAGTTGATCACCTTAAACTCGCTAAGACTATAGTAATCAGAGTAGGTACCTTTTAGGTAGTTAGTATAGATAGTTAGTATTCTGACTACGATAGCCGTAAGGGACTTCTAGTTCCTTACGTTAGTATTTAATTATTTATTTATATCCTACTGTTCAGACTTACCTTTATACACTATAATAATAATAACCTACAGTAATATTAAACTCCTGTTTAAGAGTGCTAACTTAATAAGCCGTCTTTAAAACGCCCATTTAATCTTTAACATCCTGCTATACGTTTTATCTTAACCTACACCAGTCCTCTTAAGGCCTATGTTAGGTATAGGTTGTAATATGATATTAATGTTACAGTTTTAAACACTGTTTATTAAACTCCTAGACACCCTCTTCCTCCCCTTACTATATCAGTACCACCTTATGACGACCCTGCAGGCCGTCACTTAAGCCAGGGCAGCCCGACAAATCCCCCGCAGAAGGAACAGTACAGGAAGACAGTACGTACGGTACTGCACACTAGGCCAGGGGTGCAAAGACCTAAAGCCCCTACAACTAATAAAGTGGTGCTCGCTGCATGCCGAGTGCTCGCGTCATAAGCAGGGAAAGTCTCGTAAGCAGAGCGCTTACACAGTGTAAAGTGCTCACTCTACAAACACTTACAACACTATAAGCAAAGTACAGTATACCTCTTAACTAATTAATATAAATAGCTATAGTTATACCTATAATTACCGTAAGGGACTTTAGTTCCTCACGTTAATAATTAATAATTTATTTATATCCTATTATTCAGACTCACCTCTATATATTATAATAACAGCGACTTATAATAATATTAAACCCCTATTTAAAAGTGCTAACTTAATAAACCGTCTTTAAAATACCCCTTACCTGTTAGCGTCCTACTATACATTCTGTCTTAAGCTATACTAGTCCTTTTAAGCCCTATATTAAGTGTAAGTTATAATATAATACTAACATTTAGTTTTAAACGTTATTTATTGAACTCCTAAACACCACCTCCCTCTTATTACCAACATATTAACCTTTAGAAAAGGTAAAGAGCTTAAGGAAGTATAAGCTCAGCTTTAACTTCCCACTATTAACAAACTAGCTGCACGTTTTAAAAAGTTAAACCTTAACTAATAAGGACTAATTAAGGAACTTAATAAAACCTTTCCTAAAGACATTAAAAGTCACATTAGTCTTATTAAGAAACTCTAAACCTAACTTAACGTTATTAAGCTGGAGAATAATAACTTTAAAGGCTTATAAAAGAAGCGGGTGAAGCTTCCCCCACCCTTACGCTTTAAAAAAGACTCTACATAGCTAAAGTCTTAAATAACCTAGCTTTAAAGTTATATTACCTATTATAATAAGTAGTTCTTTAAAGAAGAAGAAAAAGTTAGGTTTACTAGAGCCTTATTAGACAGAGTAGTAATGTGCTAGTATAAACCATATATGAAAATAATTAATAACCTCTCTATAGATAAAGCGTGTAAGGAAGTTTTAGAAACTTAAGCCATCTTTAACGATTTTAACGTTTTTATTAAATAACTTTATATAGAATTTAAAGAACTAAACGCCTTAAAGCAAGCTAAATAACGCCTTATAGCTTTAAGATAAACGTCCTTAATCCTTAAATTCTCTACATGCTTTAAGCTGGAAGCTATAAAAACTAAGCTTAGTTAAAAGGCTTTAGTAATATTATTCTAGAGCGGATTAAAGGAACACGTTATTAGAGACCTTTATTAAGAAGATTAGCTAAATCGTCTTTAAGAGTTAATTAAGATAACTATTAAAGCCGATAATTAGTATTATAATCACTATTATTAAAAGAACTTTTAAAAGGAATAAACACCTTATTAATTAAAAAAACAAAAAAAGGGAACCAGTTAACTGCGATAAGCTATTATCCGAGTCTAATAGATATTAATATAATAAACTATTAAAATCGGCCTAACTGTAATAAACCTTAATAATAACAGTAGTAAAAGCCATTTAAGGACTTATCCTAGGTACAGTGCTTTAACTGTAATAAAAAGGGCTATATAACACAGTAATACCCTTTATTAAAATGGGTTAAGTAGAAGTTAGTCTTAAATAAAGGAAAACACGTTAAGTTTAATTTTATAGATATTTATTGTTGCACAGTAGGGTTCCACAGGCCTGTAGTACAGGCCTGTTGCTCAGAGGAAGTAGAGCGGTACTGTTCCAAGCCAACTACAGCGCTTCTGGCGCTGTAGGAAGCAAAAGAAGGCTTGAGGTACAGAGGCAGTGCCTCTGTATATGACTGAATGAGTGGTGTGAATTGCTTGCTTATAGAAAGCTAGATACAGGAAAGGAGAGGGCCTTTTGTAAGCTGTGGTCGGCTTCCAGAGCCTTCTATCTACTATACAGGATTGGAATAGTGGCCGTAGGCCACGTAAGTGCTTATATAACTCACTGGGTTCCAGAGGCTTCCATAGCTCCGCTGTGGCAACTGGAATTCAGGGGGTTTCACCCCCTGATTCCAGGGGGTTCCAAAGGGTTCGGTGCAGTGCGCCGACCCAGTGGACCCACTGGGGCTAGAAACCAACATTTATATTAGGATAATAAGTAATAAAGAAAATTACACCTAAATAGATAAGTGTAACGTAGGAGATAAGAAAGAAGAAGAGGGGGAACCTTAAGACGTAATATATCTAATCCTTAAGGGTGTCTTAAAAGAGTTAGCTACGGAAGTGTAAGTTATTACAGATTAACTTTAAGAAGAAATATTCCAGTTAGCTATTATAAGCCTTAAAAACCTCACATTATAAACCTAGGAATTAAAAAAATCTAAAAAAGACTTTAACTTAAACCTTACTAAGATAGTAAAAGGAGTTAAAGAATTAATGCTCTAAGCTATTTAAGCAGTAAAGTAAGCCCTAGAAAGTAAAAAAGAGTAAGCTGAAAGAATTAAGTTAGAAAAACGAAAGTTCTTTTCTACTATACCCTTTAAAACTCTTAAGTGTTTAAACACGTTAAGTAGATCAGCACCCTTACCTCCTTAAAAGAAGGATAACTTAAATAACTACCTTACATTAAGGCTAATGTGCTTAAGACCGGCACCTTAAAAGTCCCTTAAGAAGATAAAAATCAAATATATTAATAAAAGGTCTAAAAGCTAAAAGATAAACGTTAAGAACTAACAGATAAAGTAAAGAACCTGTAAGTTAAAGGCCTTACTGTAAAGTTTAAGGATAAGGCAGTTAAGATTAGTTTATAACTCTACAATAAAGTCCACTTTACTAATTAACTTAAACACTAACTAGTTAAAGAAGACCACTTTATAAAAGAATAAGTTAGGTTATTATTACTTAAATTCTAAAAAGAAGTTTAGGAGAAGTAATGGATATAGAAACAGGTAGATAAAGAAAAGAAACAAGGAATTACTTCCCCTGTTCCATACTTACTAACTGTAATACCTGTAATTTACATTAACTACCCTAACTATAAAGATATATTGTATATATAATAATTACACTTTTAACCAGCATAGTAGGCTTAAAGCCCTTTATAACTACTTCCTTAACGTATAAAGATAAGATTATATTATAATAAGAGTAGAAATAGAGACGGCCTATTATTAAGTCTCTTATACTTTAATAAAAGGGTTTGGTGATAATAGTAAGTGAAAAATTACTATAGTTAATTAAACCCCTACTACCTGCTAGCAAGGAGGTTTACTTAATAACTGTTTAATTATAATATATTCTGTCCACTTTAAATGAAAAGTTAAAAAGTGGTAAAAATAAGCGGATTACAAATTAATTTAAGAGTAAAAGGATATTATTAAGATCTAAGCTTATAAAGCGTACTAATAACTTATTAAAGATTTTTAAAACATTAAACTGTTTAAGGTTAATTAGACTTTAAAACGTAAGAATCTAAAAGAAGTTAACTGTTAAGTCTTTTAAAGTTATCTGTTTTTTTAAAAGAAGTTAGGAAAAGATTACAGGCCCTTTAAAAAAGCTAGAAACTAATAGTTTACTAGTTAGTAAAAACCTTAAAATAAAGGAGAAGTACTTAAAGGTTAAGCTAAATAAGACCTTAAGGATAGATAATTACTGTAACTTAGATGTAAAAAGAGTATAAGTATTCTTCTGTTAATGTTAACTTAATAGATAAAAAAGGGAAATTATTTAGGGTAAAAGTAGTAATTAATAATGGGAGCACTTTTAACTTAATATACCTCTTATTAGTTAATTAAAGGAAACTCCTTAACGAAAAGTATAAGAAAGTTATTCCCATTTAAAATAAAGAAAGAGGCTTATATTAATATAATAACAGTAAATTTACTTATTACTTACCACTTTTAATTAAAGTAGTTCTTCTTCCTCCTCACTTGAGGATTCTTATAGCACTAATTGCAATACATTGCTGTAACCCGTTATAGTATGAATGTGAACGCTGGAACAGACTGAAGTGCCTTCTACTGACTACTATCTCCCTTATGTGACGACCCTGCAGGCCGTCACTTGGGCCGGGGCGGCCCGACGGATTCCCCACAAAAGGAACAGTGCAGGAAAACAGTACACACGGTACTGCGCACTGGGCCAGGGGTGCAAAGACCCGAAGCCCCTACGACCAATCGTTAAGTGATCACTCTAATCTCGCTAAAAATACGGTGATCACAGTAATCAGAGGCATTCTAATCACCCTAATCACTCCTTATATTAAGTAAGCACAGTAATCAAAGGTATAAAATACTACCTCGTTAATTAGTATAAGATAGCCATAGTTATGCCCATAATTACTGTAAGGGACTTTAGTTCCTCACGTTAATATTCAATTATTTATTTATATCTTACTATTCAGACTCACCTCTGTACATTATAGTAATAATAACCTACAGTGACATTAAACCTCCCATTTAGGAATGTTAGCTTAATAAGCTGTCTTCAGAACGCCCCTTACCTGTTAACGTCTTACTATACGTTTTATCTTAACCTGCGTTAATCCTCTTAAAGCCTATATTAAATGTAAATTATAATACAATATTAGTGTCTTAGTTCTGAACGCTATTTATTGAATTCCCAAATACTACTTATCTCCCATTAACATATCAACCTCTAGAAAAGGTAAGGAGATCAAGGAGGCGTAAGCTTAACTTCAGCCCCTTATTATCGATAAGTTAATAGTACGCTTTAAAGACTTAAACCTTAACTAGTAAGGACTAGTTAAGGAGCTTAATAAAGCTTTCTCTAAAGATATTAAAAGTTATATTAATCTTATTGAGAAACTTTAAGCCTGACTTAACACTGTCGAGTTAAAGAATCACGACCTTAAGGGCTTACAGAAAAAACAAGTAAAGCTCCCTTTACTATTGCGCTTTAAGGAAGACTTTACATAGCTAAAGTCTTAGATAGCTTAGCTCCAAAGCTATATTACCTACTACGATAAGCAGTTCTTTAAGAAAGAAGGAAAGGTTAAGTTTACCGGAGCTTTACTAGATAAAGTAACCACTCGCTAGTACAAACCTTATACGAAGATAATTAATAACCTTTCCGTAAACAGAGCGCGTAAAGAGGCCCTTAAGACTTAGGCCCTTTTTGACAACTTTAACGTCTTTATTGATTAACTTCGGATTAAGTTTAAAGAATTAAACGCTCCTAGGCAGGTTAAACAATGCCTTATAGCCTTAAGATAGACGTTTTCAGTCCTTAAGTTCTTTATACGCTTTAAATTAAAAGCAGTAAAGACTAAGCTTAGCTAAAAGGCTTTAGTAATGTTATTCTAAAGCAGTTTAAAGGAGTACGTTATTAAGGACCTTTACTAAGAAGACCGACTAGATTGCCTTTAGGAGTTAGTTGAGATAGTTATTAAAGCTAATAACTAATATTATAATTACTATTATTGGAAGAATTACTAGAAGGAATAAACCCCTTACCAGCTAAGCAAGCCTAAAAAAGGGAACTAGTTAACCGTGATAAAGCACTACCCTAGGCTAATAAATATTAGCATAATAAACCGTTAGAACTGACCTAACCGCGATAAGCTTTAATAATAACAGCAGTAAAAGCAATCTAAAGACCTATCTTAAGTCCAGTACTTTAACTGCGATAAGAAAGGTTATATAGTATAACAGTACCTATCGTTAAAGTAAGTTAATTAAAAACCTATTTTAGAAGAAGGGAAGTACATTAAGTTTAACTTAAGAGACATCTACATTAAGATAATAAGTAATGAAGAAAACTGCACCTAGATAGATAAGTGTAACTTAAGAGATAAGGAGGAAGAGGAAGAACCTTAAGACGTAATGTACTTAGTCTTTAAAGGTGTCGTAAAAGACTAACTTTAAGGTAGAAACTTAGAACTATTAAAGGTATAAGTTACAGAAGACTAACTTTAGGAAAAGATATTCCAGTTAGCTGTTACAGGCTTTAAAAACCTTACCCTGTAAGCTTAAGAACTAAGGAAATCCAGGAAAGACCCTGACTTAAAAGTCACTAAAATAGTAAAAAGAGTTAAAGAACTAGCCCTTTAAGCTACCTAAACAGTAAAGTAAACCTTAAAAGGTAAAAGAGAATAAGTTAAGAGAATCGAATTAAAGAAACAGAAGTTCTTCTTAACAGTACCCCTTAAGACTTTTAAACACTTTAAGCACGTTAAGTAGATTAGCACCCTTACCTCTTTAGAAGAAAGATAGCTTAAATAGTTACCTTACATTAAAGTTAGCGTACTTTGGACTAATACCTTAAAGGTCCCTTAAGAAGGCACAAAATAAGCATATTAACAGAGGGTCTAAGAGTTAAAGGAGAAATATTAAGAGCTAATAAATAAAGTAAAAGACTTATAAGTCGAAAGCCTTATTATAACGATTAAAGATAAAGTAGTGGAGATTAAGTTATAACTTAATAATAAAGTTCAGTTCGCTAATTAGCTTAAATACCGACTTGTTAAGGAAAACTACTTTATAGAAGAATAAGTTAAGTTATTATTACTTAAGTTTTAAAAAGAAGTTTAGGAGAGATAACGTATATAGAGGTAAGTAGAAAAAGAAACGGAAAAAGGCGTTACTTCTCCCGTCCTATACTTTATAATTATAATACCTATAGTTAACGTTAACTACCCCAGTTACAGGAATATACTGTGGATTAATTACATGTATAATAATTACGCTCTTAACTAACATTGTGGACTTAAAGCCCTCTATAATTACTTCCTTAACGCATTAAGACAGGACTATACTGTTATAAAAGTAAAGTTAGAACTAACCTATTACTAAGTTTCCTACTCCTTAATAAGAGGTCCTAACAAACGAAAGGTTACTGTAATTAACTAAGCCCCCACTACGTACTAGTAAGGAGGGGTACTTAATAACTACCCAGTTACGATATGCTTATTACACCTTAACGGAAAAGCTAGAGAATAATAGAAATAAGAAGATTATTAACAGATCTAAGAGTAAAAAGACATTACTGTAATTTAATCCTGTAAAGTGTATTATTAACTTATTAAAGACTTTAAGAACATTGTACCATTTAAAGTTAACTGGACGCTAAGGTGTAAAAACCTAGGAAAAGTTAATCGTTAGGTCTATTAAAGCTGCCTGTTTTTCCAGAAAGAATTGGGAAAAGGCTATAGGCCTTCCAGAAAGGCTAGAAACCAGTAGTTTACTAGTTAGCAAAAACCTTAAGAAGAAGAAAAAGCACTTAGAGGTTAAGTTAAATAAGATTTTAAAGACAGATAATTACTATAACTTAAATATTAAAAAAGCATAAGTATTATTCTGTCAGTATCGATATAACAGACGGAAAAAGGAGGCCGTTTAGGGCAAAAGCAGTGATTAATAACGGGAGTACTTCTAACCTAATATACCCCTTGTTAGTTAACCGAAAGAAACTCCCTAATAAAAAGTATAAAGAGGTTATTCCTATTTAAAATAGAGAAAAAGGCTTATATTAGTATAATAACAGTAAAGTTACCTATTACTTACTACTCTTAATTAAAGTAAATAAAGACAAATAATAAATAGACTTTAACGTTACACTAATTATAAGATATAACATAATCTTAAGTCTACTTTAGCTAGAAAAATATAACTTTATAATTAACTGAAAGAGTAGCTACCTTACCTTCAGTAAGTCCCTTAACTGTAATTACTGTTTAGAGAAAGTTAAGAAGATACTAAAATGCCCTAAAGATACATAAAGCACTTAAAAGCACATTAAACCCTTAGAACTAAGTACAGTTTAAGTTAGGTTTACTAAGACAGTTAAAGGATTAGAAGGTCTACCACATTACCTAAATAACGATTCAGAAGGTAAAAAGAAGTTAGAAGCTAATCTATAGATAAGTGAAGAAGTTAATTTATCTAAAGTACCTGCAGAATATAAGAAGTTTACCTTATTTCGAAAAAAGATACTGTAATTACTAGACTACAGACTATAAGACTATAAAATTAAGCTAAAGCTAAGAGCGAAACTCCGTAACTTCTAACCTTACCACTTAAACCCCTAACAGGCTAAGGCTTTAAAGAAGTACATTAATAAAAACCTGAAGAATAGGTTTATCGTAAAGTCCTAGTTACCGGCAGGGTACCTAATACTATTTATCCTAAAGAAGGGAGACAGTAAGTTATATATAGTTATTAACTACTGAACGTTAAATAAGGATACGATTAAGAATCGTTACTTACTGTTACTTATTATAGAAATGTAAAAACGGATTACTAAGGTAAACTAGTTCTCTAACCTCAATTTCCCCATAAGGTTTAACTATATTAAAGTGAAGGAAGAAGATAAGTATAAGACAGCCTTTTAAACTTATAACAAACATTACTAATATTATATTATATTAATAAGATTAATAAACGCCCCTATAACCTTTTAAAGCCTTATCGATAATATTCTTTACCCTTTCTTTAATAAGTTTATATTTATGTATTTAAATAACGTTCTAATCTATTCCGAAACTTTAAAAGAACACTAAAAACATATACAGTAAGTTTTAATAGCTCTCGAAAAAGTAAAGTTAATAGTAAACTTAGAGAAAAGCTACTTTTATATTTAGGAGCTGAACTATTTAGGGTTTAAAGTAACTTTTAGAAAGCTTAAAATATAATTAGAGAAGATAGAGGTAATTAAGGATTAGTTTACTCTGAAGAATTAGAAAGAGTTATAAGCCTTTATTAACTTTACAAACTTTTATTACTATTTTATTAAGTACTTTACGAAGATTATAAGACCCTTTTACGAACTTACAGGTAAGGGAAAACTGTTTAAGTAAACTAATAGATAGTAGAAGGTGTTTAAAGACCTTAAATATACCTTCGTTACAGTGTTAGTTCTAGCTCTCCCCGATTTCTTAAAGCCTTTCTAAGTCGAAATAGACTCTTTAAAGTTTACAATTAACAGAGAACTTAACTAAGTCTAAGACGATAAGAAACGCTACTTAATTACCTTTTTATTAAAAGGAATCCATAAATTAGCCCTACGATATCTAATTTATAATAAAGAACTAATAGCGATTATTTAATGCTTTACTAAGTAGGCACTATATTTAAGCAGTATAGAAGAACCGGTTTAGGTCTTTTCAGATTATAATAACTTCCGGTACTTCCTAACGAAGGAACTTAATCCACAGTAAGTATAATAAGTAGAGTTAATAGCCCCGTTTTACTTCCAGATTTATTACGTTAAAGGAAAAGATAATAAGTAAGTTAATACTTTTAACTAAAGATAAGACTATAAGGATACTAATCTGGTTTTAATCCCTATTATTATGTTTAATAAAGTTAAGAACAGTACATTAAAGCATATATTATAAGTGTTAGATAACTAAACCTTAAAATAAACTATTAGTATTTATATAAACTTATAAATAAAGTATAATATCTATTAGTAATAATAAGACTTTTAAGTAAGAAAGTTAATAGAAGGAACCTATAAGTATAAATACCCTTTAGAAGACTTCTTAAAGTATATGTAAAACTATAATAAAAAGTATTTAAAATATTTAAACTATAATAAAATTAGTTATTAGTTAAAATAGTTATTAGAAAGTGTAAACAGTATACTTAAATTAAGAGTAAGGCTTTAGTATTAAGAGAAACTGTACGTTTACGACTTAGAAAAGCGAAAGGAGTACGTTTAGCAGGTTTATAAGTCTTGATTTAGAGGATATATAAGTTAAGTTAAAACTCTCGTATAAGCTTAATAAACGTACACCTTTTTAGGAATGAAAAAGCTAGTTAAGGAAGTAATTAATAACTGTAATATCTACTACTGTAAGTAAAATTAACGTTATAAGCTTTATAAACTTCTTAAACTACTCCCTATATTATAAGCATTATAAAGTTCTATCTTACTTAACTTTATTACTGGGATTTTAGAGTCTAAGGACCCTGTTATAAGAGTTACTTATAACTAGATCCTCGTAATAGTTAACAGATTGATAAAATAAGCTTACTTTCTGCTAACCTTGAAAGATATAACAGTAAAGCAACTTACTTATATCTTTAAGAAAGAGGTAGTTTTACAATACCTTTAGTTAGATAATATCGTTACAGATTAAGATAAGTTAATTATGTCGAAATTCTAATAAGGATTAATGTAAAAGATAAATATAAAAAGTAAGCTTTCAATAGCTTTCTACTTATAAACAGATAGTTAAATAAAGCAAGTTAACTAAATACTTATAACGTATCTCTAAACTTACGTTAACTTCGAATAAGATAATTAGCTTAAGCTGTTACTAATAGTATAAATAACTTATAACATAACATTAGTTAAGTTAATAAGTATATTACTATTCTTTACTAATTATAGTAAGGAGCTTAAGCTCTATTAAGGCTTACTTACTAACACCTTTTAAGTTACAGTCCACATAGACTAAATATAAGAACTGCATAACTACTTACAGGTTAAACTTAAGTTTATATGTAAATAAATGAAGAAGTTTACTAATAAACACCGAACTAAGTAACTAGTACTTAAGAAAAGACTTTATTATAATAGTAAATAAGTTAAGGGACTGACTTTTTAAGAGGGAGATTACGTCTACCTTTTTTCACAAAACCTGCATTCGAAACAGCTTAGTAAAAAGCTTAACTTTAAAAGGTACAGACCGTTCTAAGTTAAGAAAAAGGTTACTACCTTTAATTACAAATTAGATTTACCTACTAATATAAAAGTACAGATTAAAGTTTTTCATATCTTACTTCTAAAACTTACCTTAAAAGGAGTTCCTTTAGAAAAGAAGATCAAGATTAACACTAATAAGGATAAATACAACGTTAAGGAAGTTATAGATTTACGAAAAGGAAAGAACACGTTTAAGTATTTTATTAAATAGTTAAATTATAGCTTTAAAGGTAACTCGTAAGAACTGGTTAAAAACCTTAAATGCCTAGACTTAATTGCAGAGTTCTACTAAAAGAATCTAAACTGACTAAAACTAACGATAAGAATTAAAAATAAGATAAGATCTAACATTTAAATTACTATACTAAAAAGTAAGACTATTATAAGACCTAAAGCCTGAGAAATAGCAGGAAACTCCTTAGTAAGTATGGAAAGACATTTATTAAAACCCTTAACTAAAGTTATAAGGACTTTAGACTTAGTAAAAAGACTAGACCCCTAAAGCTTCTAGTAAGCTCTATATGAAAATAAGCACTGTTAGGAAAAGAAGTTAATAGAGGAAAACAAGCGCACTACCTCTACGTTAAAAAGAAAAGAAAAAAAAGTAACGGACTAGGTTAAGAGGAGGTTACCAGCTGTAAAAACCCTTTAGAGAAAGAACCGCGCGTTAGCTCTACTAAAAGGTTCCCTTAATCGAACTTAGGAACTAGAGCAGTCGCTCTCTAAACCTTACGCTCCTCCTCTACTATAATGTTGAACTTATGACTAAAAAGTTCGTTTACCTAGAGTACTAGTCCTTTCTATTAGTCTTTAAGACGCAGAAACTTAGAAGCCGTATCGTGAAGGAGAAAGGCAGTCTTACGCTCCTTAACGTTAAGACGCTTCTTTTCGTCTAAAACCCTACGCAGTACAGATAAATCGTTCCCGTAAACGTTATAAGATAAGTATACAGTTCTACTAACCACTACGTAGTAACTGTATAACTTACTCTTATTAACTACCTTACAGTTAGTTAGTCTTAAGCGTTAATAGTAACTGCACTTTATAGGTATAATAATCTTAAAAGTGAGAATAAATTCAGCGTTAACAATATAGCGTTTAGTTAATAAAGGTGTTACGTTTCTCCTATTCTTAGTTACTTAGTTAAATAACATAACGACTAATAGAGAAAAGGAGGTACGTATAAATAGTTCTTTATGGAAAAAGAACGTTAAAGAGGGGGAATTGTGTAACGACCCTATAAGCCGTTACTTAAGCTGGGGCGGCCCGACAGATTCCCTATAAAAGGAACAGTGTAGGAAAACAGTACGTATAGTACTACGTACTAAGCTAAGGGTGTAAAGACCCGAAGCCCTTACGACTAATCGTTAAGTAATTACTTTAATCTCGCTAAGAATACGGTAATTACAGTAATTAAAGGCATTCTGATTACCCTAATTACTCCTCGTATTAAGTAAATATAGTAATTAAAGGTATAAAGTATTACCTTGTTAATTAGTATAAGATAGTTATAGTTATACTTATAACTACTGTAAGGGACTCTAGTTCTTTACGTTAGTATTCAATTGTTCATTTATATCTTACTGTTCAGACTCACCTCTGTGCATTATAGTGATAATAACCTACAGTGACATTAAACCCCCTGTCTAAGAGTGCTAGCTTAATAAGCCGTCTTCGGAACACCCCTTACCTGTTGGTATCCTGCTATACGTTCTGTCTTAACCTGCGCTAGTCCTCTCGAGGCCTGTATCGGGTGCAGGTCGTAATACCTTAATCTTACTTACCTTACAAGATGTTATTCCCGTTCTAAAATAGATTATGCTTCTACGCAAAGGCTTAACTGGATAACTATAGGCACGCTGCTCAGTTTTGGCTCACCGCCTTTAGGAAGCAGCATCTGCCTGTCCATGCTAGCAGGGAAAGGGATTGGTAGCTGGTACATAGGAGGTAACGTATATAATAAGCGAGTGAGCAGCTTTAACAGGATTTAATGACCTATATATAATAAAACTCTAGTAAATTGTTTGTAATATGAATAAATTTTTGCTTTGCTTATCTATAGTAAGTGTTAGAAACGTGATACTAATGTTATAATTGTTGGAAACGCTACACCACTGCTGTGATTACTACTAGAGCGATCAGAAAGAAGAGAGTTATGTCACGACCTAAGAAAAGGCCACCTCCAACCTGAGGCATCCACTAAGTGGAGTCTAACTAACAGTGTCCCGGGAGTCTCAACACGAGACTTAGGATATTAAAGGTCTACGACTAATTAGGAACAACCTAAAGGACGATGTCCCAGGCCCGGGACATTTAAGGACGGGACATTAGGGCCTCTAGAATATATACGCCGGACAGGCCCGACCTACTAGCTAGTTCTTTTCCTCTCTTAGCAGTAACGCTAATAACACTACTTTGCACTCTTGCACTGAAGCATCTTTTAACTGCTTACGATTAATCGTAATTACCCCACACTTTTACCTTACTGTTTTATAATTAGCCCCTGAACCCTAACCTTAGGATCCCGGGTTACTGATAGATCGTTACAAGTTATAATTTCGATCTGTTCTCCGGCTCTCTAGCGAAGTGTAACGGTACGAGATGGCAAAGCTTATAGCCACTACACTACTGGCAAAAGTAGAACGTTATGCAGTCAGGCGACCGTACCGTAAGCCATCACTATCTAAGCTGGAATGGTACCGTGACACGAAGCCAGAGGGCCATCTTTTGTGTATTTCTACATGTATAAACTAGATCGCAACATCTGCCAGCTACGGCACGATCCACGCAGTGGATCGTGCCGTCCTTTTTGAGAGTAATCACTACCAGAGCAATCAAAAAGATAAGGGCAATCTTTTAGTGTATTGATGCATGAAGTAGATCGCTACGCTTGTCAGCCAAAGCCATGGTCCACTTTGTGGATCGTACTATCCTTTTCGACAGTAAGCAGAAATCTATTAAGACCGTCGCACGAAGTTGCTCAGGTCCTCATGTGTGATCGTCGTATGAATCTATCCTGTGAAAGCTTCAAGAGAAGCTGTAGGCAATATAACCTGCATTTTGTCTCTATGATTAGAATTACTAGTTTGGTCACCACAGGCTCTTTTGCTGAAGCGTGGCAAATGAGTGTGGGGTTTCCCTGGTGACTACAGCGCAAACAGTGACATTACTGGCTCCACTTTGGCTATAACGCTGACACTGAAGCACAGTGTTGACCCAGGAGAGAGAAGAGGATCGCGATTACTCATGTTCTGTTACAATTATGGCTCTACTGTACGGATCCGCACATACAGTCGCTTGCAATATTGGTTTCACCCCCTCCGCTCAAAAAGCAGTTTTGAGCACGGACCATACATCCACTTTTGGCGCTGACACAGTCCGTTGCAATTCACTTCAAGAGATATCTATGTACAGTGGCGGCCAGGTTCAGTGTCCGGACTTTAACATAGAGACATTTTCTGCGTGGACCTAGAAGTGGGCCCTTAATGCTGACATACAGTGTGACTAAAATTGTGCGCATATTAGGCGATGACATCCCGTGCTGCTACACACCGCGCCTCTAGCTCTCGAAAGGTGTTGTGGGGTTGATGAAAGGTAGTGGCCCGTGCGAGGTCCAGGAGACACAGAAAGCCACAGCCGTCGCGCTGACAATACTCCGTTAGGCAACGACAACCCGCCACAACGCCTCTTTAAAACATCGTCGCCCTAAAGAGTACGCCGATTAAGCCTCGAAGTAGCGATTCTCGGTAGCAAGGCGAGGGAATTCCGCCTGATAACGATGTCCAGTTGCTGCTGACACATGCAGCAACGGATGAGCGACCAGTACGGAAATAGGATTTAATCGCGGACAGAGTGGTGCGACTATCGTAACTTAACTTGCTCACGGCCCTGCGTACCGGTTTCCGAATCCCGCATACCCCACTGCAGTACCAGGAGCTCTTCAAACGTCTGGCCGGCGCTAAAACAATACGTAGACAACAAAATTCGGTAAGCGCAAGGCAACTGTTGCATCGCGAAATACCAACTGCCCTTAGCTCCGATTATTACCCGGTGGATTCGCTCTGACTATCCGAATACCCTCTACCGTCCACTATTTCTTTCACAAATTTTGCTAACGAGATACAAAATCAGCTAAAGGAAATCGCAGAAAATATCCTTTTACGGGAAGGAATCCCAGAAGAGGGCTTGGGGCTGTGGGAGACGTCGTGCGGCACGAACTGGATGGACAGTTCAACACCCGGTTTTGCGTACCCAGAGGTGGTGCTCGAAGTCGTATACCCGCAGGGTGGCAAGATTTTGAGGAAGCTGGCCGATGTCCTGCGGCTGAATGAAGGCACCAAAGCTGCTATCGGTGTCGACATCGACTGTGGCAAAGAGGCGGCTGTCTCAGTGTGGCTTGCAATACACCAACGAGGAGGACGAGAAGCTTGAGACAGGATATCTCGTATTGGATGTGCTAAATCTGATTACGTGTACAGGATTAAGGTGCTGGCACAATCGTTTCGATCCTCAGTATCCCAGCAGCTCTGCAGTTTCTGTTCATGGTCTTCCTTTGGAACAATGTGACTCCTCAAACACGCTCCTAACGGTGGGTTCTGCCTGACGAAGGACTTTGTTGGCGGCGGCATCCCGTCGTACGCTATTCCCCCACACTCTTGGGGACCAGACTCCGAAGAAGTCCCTTTCCAGGACCTAATGGACGGAACGGGAGAACACAAGATTTTCCGATACACAAAGTGGATGTCATACTGCACGGAAATGCTTCACTATACGGATACTTTTCGGAACAAAATTTCCTTCTATCTAGGGGGAAAGTCGCCATCAGATGATGACAAATGGTCGCCGAACACAAAAGCCGTTCGCGCAACGATACGATTTGCGCTAGCCACAGGCTGGCTCGATACCACCAGATAATAGACCCTAATGTTTCTAAACCATCTCATTCGACATAATTTACCAACCACCTCGTACTATAAATAGCAAACGCCGCTTTAGACGCTAAAGATAAAACGCTAAACACTTAGAAAATCGCCTCCAAGCTAGGCTACTAACATTACTAACCCACGAAAACCCCGAGAGACATAGCACACAAGTAGACAGACCGAGAAAAGGAACGTTTTATAGGCTTTAGGAGACTAAGTCACAACCCTGTAAAACATTCATGTATATTAGTATAGTTGCCCTTTCAGGTTAAGGCCGCCGGGCGTAATAAATTGTATATGTGTGTATAGACATGTATGTTCACGTATCTGTTTGTGTAAGGTTTATGTCTTGATTATGCACCTATCCCTGACCGTGTTCTCAGATAATTTATTCATTGGACAACTTAAAGAAATCTAAATCGCCCCTCTCAACATAGCTCAGCGAGAACGCTACGCCAAATTGCCATCAAAATGGTTACGAACCACACCTAGTTGATTATCTCAAACGTCTCGACAGCATCCTCATAAATGCTTTTACCATCATCAAGCGCGCTGATATCGACACGGTGGATATATCCTCTCTTTTCTTCCATAGTCAGTGTCAGAGATGATACTATGGGAAGACCGGTGTCCTCAATAATAACTGGTGACGACTTCTCAGAAATCTGCCCAAGAAGATATAATACAAATTCATCAAGTCCCTGGAATTTCTGGAGCCAGTATACATCAACTTGGGTTTCATGTCGAGCGGCGGCTATCTGGCCAGGGGTTTGGCCGGCAGTGTTGGTGAGTTGATCCCCCTGTCCGATCAACCCATCGATGCGATGACAATCGTTGCTGAGGGCCTCCAGAAGGATATCGATCGTGGCAACGTCACCGTACTGGGCAGCCACATGCAGCACGGTATCCCCATCACCAGTCCTGGCACTCAGGCTTGCGCCGTTATGCAGCAGCCATCGAATGCTGTCGTGCATGTTCCAGAACAAACAAGACAGCAACGGTGTCCAACCTTCGTTCTCTGAAAGCTCCATGCTGGCGCCGTGCTTAAGAATCAGCGCCGCATTAGAGAGCATGCCGTTCTGGGCTGCCATCAGAAGGGCCGTGCGGCCTTCATTGTCCTGTGCGTCTATATTGGCGCCGGCTCCCAACAGGTTCTCTAGGCTTCCATTTCCATCGTTGGCACTGGCGGCGTGATGAAGTGCGCGCAGCCCCCAACTGTCTGCAGTCTCAATGTGCGCACCCCCACGGACTAGTAGCTCGACACACTGCGAGTTTCCGGACAACGCAGCTGCTTGAAGCGGAGTATTCGGGCCTGGGTTGGCGCTTTTGCGAATGAAGTTGGCGTCTGCTTTATTCTCCAGCAACAGCCTGACTGCAGTCGCGTCACCGCGGCGGGATGCCCAGAATAGGGGGCTTTTCCCCAAGTTGTCTGGCGCATCCAATAGTGCGGTTGATATCTCAAGCTCTTGTGCCAGTGAAGTCCCGATGAGGCCAAGGACGCACTTATGAAGACGCGTGAATTGGCGCTCGTCGAGGCCTCCCTCTTCTTGCGGGAAGATCTCCAGAAGCCTTTGGTTCAAATCGGCATCGTCGGGGCCCTCGAGAATCTTGTCCCAGGCATAATGAAATGCACTCAGGCCAGAACTTCGATCCACAGTTAGGAACATTCTGTTCTTCTCATCTGGGGTTGGGTCGACTTACTGGTCTTCCTGGTACAGGTTGGCACCGTATGAAATGAGCAGAGAGCATACACCGAGTTGATTCCACCGAAGCGAGTTCTAGAGAAGTGTCAGCTGTACGCATCGAAGCTTGCAACTTGGCGACGTACATGCAGGAGAGAAAGGCCATCCGGATCCACATCGTAGGGTGATGCTAGGCCACTATCGAATCGCCGCTTTAGGAGAGCGCTGTCGCCATTAAGACAATGTTGGTAGGTCTCTGAAGAGAACGGAACGCTGTTCTGTACGCGGACGAGGAATTCTGGTCCAGTCATCCTCGATGATACGAAACAAGTGTACAGGACACGTTCCTTGATCCATGTTGGGAGCTGGTAACTGGTAATGATTCGCAGATTCGTCCGACTATGGCAATGCTTTTCGTCGCAGGTTTGGCTGAGGCCGGGAACTCCGCTGTAACTGACGAAGAGAGACCCAAAGAACCGGGATACCATCGCGGGAGACTTTAGGTTGCCCCTAATGTGACATCTGCAGCTACACCAAGGTCTGCAAGATCTTCTGTAGCATGAAGCTTGTATCCGGATCGAGCCACCGTCGCTTGATGACCGGGGATCTTGGTGATACGTGTTTGTCGGCTTGTCGGACGATTGGGTCCCGCTTATCAGTTGAGCTAGTTGCCTGTTTGATGCCTCAAGAGCGTCCAACTTCTCCCCCTGCAAAAACAGATTCTCGAGAATTTCGTCGGTTCCACGTGAGGTTGACAGAAGCAGGTTGTCTGAACTGACAACCAACTCCTGGAAATCCATTTGCATGTTGACTAAGCCCGCACTGAAGAAATGAGAGATATTTAGAAACCCCGCTGTAGCTGGAAAACAACCTATGGAAATGGGCAGGCTTACAGATTGTGTACTTCAAGGAGAAGCATGAGATCTCGTTTTGAGTCACGCAACGACTCTTGGATCTTTTTGACATTCGACCTCTCTCGTAACCAACGCCATTTGGAGAACTCCGTTTGAGCGGAGCCTGATCGTTCATAGCAACGTTTCACTAGCGCGTCCAGCTCATTGACTTTGTCGTGTATAAAATCCAATATTTCGACGGATTTAGTGAACGAGAGTGGCAAGCTTTTCTGTGAGCTGGATTGATGCCACTTTCGGAGAGCAGACTCGCACGCGTCGAGGAGTAGACGAACATCCGCTATTTCGTTGGCCAGATTGGAGAGAGTGGTAGAGGCATTCCGCAGTTGGGCTCGGATATCCTCCAATGACTTCGACACCACAACCACAACTTGAATGACCGTGAGGGCACTCGCAGCGATTGAGAGGGGGTCCATCGTGGCGACGTCCTAGAAATGCAGGTATCAGTGGATATAGGTGGTCGTCGCTGGCTGACCCTAAGTGAACGTCGACAACGTGGGCCAGCCCAGGAAGTAAAAGCTCCCCACCTGGCGCTCGAGCTCACAAAACTCTGGATAACGTGGAATTTGCAATCTCATCTTCTGCCACAGGGGCCTTATCGTCCAAAAACGCTGTCTGACCAACGCCCTGTGGCGCCGTTCCTGTGTGTGCGCCATTTGTGACACACCGACTGCGCTGTGACCGGGCGCAAGGCTTCAGCGCTTATGCGAGCTTTCGGGGGTGATGATGACTGGAAACCGCGTCCTGAGATAAGAATGGTGCCAGAAGAGAATGATGACAGAAAACAGGCGTCGTGCCACCTTTTTTTGATTCGAAAGGACTGGTCGTGATCCGATGACCCTTGTCGCTCAACTGTGCAGCGCGGCGTCCAATAGGCTCATTGCCCGCTTTTGAGGAATATCACTCTCGTTTTATTTACCGCTTCAACTAATGGGAACACCGTATCACCGCAAGAGCGCGTCGTGCGGATCATAGAGGAGGAGGCGCTCGCCCTAGCCTTATTTAGCATCTTACCTGCTATAGACGACCCAGGAGAGTTTTGGGATGATACTGTCCATGGTTTGAGTGCTGTATACTGTAGACTTAGAGCCGCACGAAGATCTGAGGGACAGGTTTGAGGTTTCTCTTAAGGGGCCATTGCCAGGTTGGCGAAATTGAGGTAAAAGCGGGAGGAGGGGAACGGAAGACCAACAGATTTTTGCTCAAGATCGCTCAACTTGTATGCATCCAGTGTCAGGACCAATGTACTCAAGTATCGCGGTGCGCAGGCGCAGGCCGGCCGGGTTTGCGGCGTGGCATGAGAGGTTCGGATCCACGAGCAGGGGGCGGAGGCGGCGTTAGACCCCTTCACCCCACAACCGGACGCACCCCGCTTCCGTGCTCTCACCGCCTCCCGCACGACCACAATTCCAATCAACAGGGCAGTACCAGATCTTCCTTTACCACGCTAATTTTCAAGATAGATACTGACCGAGAGCATCGCATTACGCAGGCACTTTTAGCCAACGAAAACGGGCTTGAGTTGAACGTTTCAGCGCGAAAATAGGGCATCGCACCCCAAACTCTCAGTGACCAACCCAACGGAGCTGTGACGATGGCTCAAGCTAAGGAACCAACCCAAAGGTTATCGTCAGTACAAGAACAATTTCTAATCGACTAGATTCTAAGCGAAGAGCTCTGCGGCAGAGGCCCCTCAAAGGCTCAGGTACGTCGGTTCGCACAACAGATTTGCCGCGAAGGCGGCGATACCCGACCCATCGGAAAGAATTAGATTAACGGCTTCCTACGGCGTAATCGCAGCGTTAAAACGAAGATTAACAAAAGTCTCAGCGCCGCCAGAGCCATCTATAGGACCAAAGGCGCTATCATCAATCATTTCGATCACTTGAAGCGTATAATACGCGAGAAGAAGATCTACCAAACCAATATCGCCAACTGTCAGAAACACTGCACACTGGAATCTGTGGAAACAATGGGGGTTGCAACTGCTTGATTGAATTGCTTGAGGTTGCTTGTGTTAGATGCACTGCACTCCTGGAATCTTTGGAAATTGATGGGGGTTGCAACTGCTTGATTTCATTGCTTCTTCTGTTGCTCTCTGGCTACGCCAGAGAGCTCCTATTATACTGGTGACAGTGAGGCGGAGTAAAGGGGCTGAACTGGCTGTGCCAGTTCAGCTTCATTCAGCTCCGCGCAGCCCCTATTCAGCTCCGACGAAGTGATGTTCTGGCCCTCTGGCCAGAACCCCCTTCATTCTGACAGAAACCCCTATTGTTACCTCGGTCTATCCGCACCATATCACCGGTCAAGGTCTCACAAGTTTGCAGTGGGCTGAGTGTACCAGCATATTAATGTTGTATCATCCAAGCTATGAATTCCCCCTGAGAATGAGGAATTTCCCTTAGGGGGTTCCCCAGTAGTGAGTTTAGGACGCCCCGCCAACAATTCCCTCGACCAACTTCAGATCCGGATTCCCATCACAGTATGCCGTAACGCCGAGCGGTATGCTGTCATTAACGATGAATGGATCCTTCTCGGTCTCAAGGAAGATGGATATCACACCATGCCCTTCATACCGAGTCCACAGGGGAAACGTGCCGATATGTGAACGGTCGCCATCAAGGACACTCTCGGGTCGGTACGCGGCGAGCTTTTTTTTGGCCACGGGGCTTGGGAACATCTGCAAATCCCAGTCAGTTCAGAAGTCCCAGCAACTGGTCGGCTTTTGAGGGGCAAGGTAAGGACATACTGAACACTCGACATTGAGACCGCCGCCTTCTGGTCCCGCATTCACACCAACCCCTGTCAACACACGGACGGGCTTGTATCTCGAAACGAAGACCCAGATCGGCACAGAGTGTTTGTTGACAACAACGACACGCGGGGGCACGCGTGTTACCGTGCGCCACATCCAGCCAAAGACAGACTACCAAGTACCGGCTCATGTGTTAGCATCAGACTTTCGACGTCTAGTGTTGGCCAGACACTGACACAAGGAAACGACACTGTTCGATTAACGCACCTTGGGTACCAGCTCAGAAGTCGGTGACATCGCTTGGTTTTCTGGATCCGTGATGTCATCCAACTCAGGAACCGAATCGATGTCCACAAGTGTCCCCTCTGGCTCAGGGCCTGGGACTTTGGGCTCCGAGATCTGTTCCTCAATCTCGGGGCCCCCGAGAGGTGCGCGGGTGTGGCCTCGTGGGATTCCCGCTTGTTGTATGGCGAACGGTATCTGGAGGACATCATACTGGAGGGGAGGTTTTGATGACGATGATGGAGGTTTCGATTCGTCGCAGCTTTTCAGGTCGCGAGTACATCCTGTGGCCAGCTGCATGGTTCGTCGAAACAATTCTGATCCATCGTCGCCCTGCCCGTCTTCACGGTCGACAAGGTGCTGCAAGTTGACGGCTCCGCTGGTGAAGATCACTACCAGCGTTTCCGTGACTTGACCTAGGCCGTCAGGGTAAAGAACATGAACACCTTCCGGCCACGATAGCTCCAAGCCGGCAAAGGCTCCGTCGACGGCACCAATCACTCTTCTCTTGTGGGGACCAAGCTCGATGCCTTCAGACTCGTCGCTTTTAGGAATGTAGGTGACTTTCCCTCTCACATTAACATCAAAAACGTGACAGTATACCGTTGCCGTGCTGTTGTTCAGCAGGGAAATGCAGAGGCGCTGGCCGTCTGCGACGACACCGGTTCCATCCGTCGCGACCTCTGAGGTAAGCAGTCCGTCTTGAGCAGTGTGGATCTTGACTTGAACGTCATGACGCAGGTGCTCTTCAGTGCTGCTGCATTTCAGTGAAAGCAGGTTCTGCGCTTTTGCAAGGCGAGTAGCGCTGACGACCAGCGGTTCGAGAGACGTGGTCAGATCGTCCGTGGAGCTGGCGGGACCAGATCGGTGGATCTCAACGCCAGGGCGAGTGTACAAACTGAGGCTTCCGTCTTGGTGTTGATGGACCAAGCACAAGAAGTCTGTTCCGTCTTCTGCGGACGCACTGCGAATGAACTCGGATCGGTCGACTATTAGTTGCCGGAGTGGGGCAATGCTTTCCGGAATGACGACTGGCAAGCGGGTCAATGCGGAGTGAGTCTTGATCGCCAGGAGGCCTTGTCCGGACCTTCGAGATCCTAGGGCTTCGGAGCTGAGGCCCGCCGTGAAACCTCTCGCCCAGATGACCTTGCTGGTGCCAACTGGGTGGTCTGTTCTCCCCAGAAGGCCATCCGAGTATGGAACGATGGTGAAGACATCACCCACCCGGACACCGGACACGGTGCCGGCCCGGAGCTTCCAGATTCCGTTAGCAAACTCCACCGCGAAGACATTGGCTGCCCTTTCATCTTCATTTTTGGTGGAGAAGTGGTAACGTGTGGTAGGCCCGTCAGCCGTGGGGTGCTGGATGCCTTGAGTCTCCAACTCTACCATCTCTCTGACCATCAGCATCGTCTTCGACCAAGAGATGCCGCCATCATGAACACCGAGCTGTGGATCGTGAGGAGCTGCCGAAGAGAGCCGGATCGCCCGCACAAGCCATTTCGTCATGAGGCCGAGAACAACCCCAGAGTCCAAGTCCAGCGCTTCCCACGACTGCTCGGTCGGCATTGACGCAAAGATGCGCACTGCATGCGGGTTCCCCATTGGGTACTCATATGCCTTCTCAGGAATCTCTCCTTTTTGCTTCAGAGCATCCAAGTGCCGAACCACATCATAGCAGACCACCTCGGGCAAGCCTCGCGGCACAGGAGCAACGGAGCCGCTCCCAAGGGGGATGGAGAGTCTGCAGATTCTTCCTGAATAGCAGCTATCAATAACCATGGTAACGTTGTGTGTTTTGTCGGTGGTTCTCCGCAGATAGTAGCTGAGCTCGGCATTGAGGATTCCGCGAAACTCCTGCTGAGAGCCCCCTGCCATTGCTGAGCCGAAGTCGATAGGGCAGATGAATTGATAGCGATCAGGCTGTGGGGCTAATGTCGCAGAGTCCGTACTGGGCGCTTCGGTGGTCACTAAGCCTCCGTGGCCCGAGTAGTAGATGACGACTGCATCGCCGTCCCTGCTGCTGTCGATCAGGTCGTTCCACGCTTTCAGGATGCCATCACGAGTAGCTGCATCACCAACACAGGTAGTGATGGAGAATCCGAGGCCGGCAAGGGCGCTGCTCAGAAGCAGCACATCGTTGACTGGCCCGGCAAGTCCTTGGAATGGGCTGCCGATCAGTAGTGCTCTGTTCGTTGATGATGCTGGCGCTGCCATGGTCGAACAGTCTTCTCGGATCAGACTTGTGTTGGTAGTAGCAAAGGGTTGGTTGCCTGTAGATATCCAGTTGCGAAGATCCGGCATTGGCAGGATGCTAGCGGCAGAATATAGAGTAGTCTTCAATAGCTAAATTTTGGCTCGGAGGGAGAGGTGTGGGTGGTTAGAGCATTCAGTTCTCATGTCACCCACACCATTTTATCTCAGGCAGCGGGCAATTCCCATGTAAACCCGCGGCCCTTCACCAGCGACTTAAACACGCCTTCGAAAAGTCGTCTCACCGGCACGCCACTCAAAGCCTTGGGAGTGTGTGCCCGATCAAGGTGACTTGTGTTTTATCGGTGCTATCATTTGCTGACCTCTTCGTGGGGGCATCCAATCCGGGGGAAGGTTGCCTAGCCCCTGCAAGCCTTCGGTCCATCCGCCCAGCTTATTGGCATGACTTCGTGGAACGTGTGCCGAACATCAGCAAAAATTGAGGCCTAGACCTCACCATGGCGTTGAAACATGCATGGGCCATCACTCCATGCATGCGAGGTGTGCGTCAACCACCGATTCGCGCCAATCGTACATGCAAGCGGCTGGCCTGGCTGTGGGTTCGACCGTATCAGCTCAATTGTCAAAGTGAGAATCGGGTGAGCTTCTCAGAGCCTTCTACTTCCACTTCCTTGCCAGTCTCCGCTGGTTCCGTTTCTTGTGCCCTTACAGTATCGCGTCTCGCCCGAGGCAGTCCTACCACACATAACCCTACGCCAGAAGCTCATAACCTCAGCATCGCTCACAATCAACTACAACCTCCCCTCTCCAGACTCCGGAAAGTCCGGTCCGGCAACTTTCAGGCTTCAGAGCGCAGTTAACAAAGATGGACGACGGCGTTTCCGCAAGCCAAGGGCCGCGAGCGTCCGGCGCAGCCCATGAAGACCTTTTTGCCGCAGCAGAGGTGTTGTTTTCAAGAGCCGAAGCCTCGGCTGACATCGACGACCTCCATACGGCCATCTCCATGGCTCAAGATGCCATTCAAATGGCGCCGCCAGAATTCGATCGGATGTGGAGGTACGAAGGCAGCCTCAGCAGCATGTTGAAGAGCCTCTTCGATGAAGAGCGGCGAGAAAGTGACTTGGTCGAGTCAAACAAGCACGCCAGAACGGCAATAGAGCTCCACGGACCTAGGAACGATCCAGAGTTCGTCTTCCTACAGCACAACTTAGCGCTTGGCCTCTGGACTTGGTTCTCTATCAAGGGGGACCAAGACGCTCTAGAGCAGTCACTACAACTTTCGAAACAGACGGTAGCGTCGTCTCCCAACAGTCCGTTTCTACCAGACTTCTTACACGGCGTGTCGGTGAAGGAAAGCAGTCGCTATCATCTCCTGGGGAACGGCGAGGACCTGGACGATGCTATTGAGCACGTGGAACATGCGCTACGAATCGCTCCTGACACGCATCCGGAGCGAGCAGATTGGTACAACGACTTGGCAGTAAATTTGGAGAGCCGATTCATATTGAGGAGCGATCCTGAGGACATTGAGAGAGCCGTCGACTACTCCCGGAAGGCTGATGAGCTGCAGCCCGATGACGTCGTTTACATGTCGAATCTTGCTAGCAACTTGGAAAGCCGATACAACTGGGCTGGCGATCCGGCTGACCTCGAAACCGCAATCGCGTATTCCCTCAGAACCATCGAAGACTCAACATCGCCTCACTACGCGGTCTACCTTATAGGCCATGGTTCGAAGCTCCGGTTAAGGAGCGAGCTCCGTAACGACAGTGATGACGCGAAGCATGCAGTCTCACACATACTGGACGGCTTGGACTTGATCGATCTAAACGACTCTAAACGCTTTGGCTACAAGTCCACTTTGGCGTCTGCCTTGCAGACCAAGTACGAAACTGAAGGGAACTCGAAGGACTTGGAAGTCGCAATCAACATTTTCCGGTCTCTTCTGAAGGATGCACCACCTGAGCACCCGGATAGGACTGCATGGGTCCATAACCTCGCCGCCTCCGTTCTACTCGATGGCAAACCGGACTCCATCACTAACCTTATCGAATCGGTTGATGTCGAACTGAAAAGGCTGCCTGTGGGACATTCGGATACTCCCTCTCTCGCCAATATCCTCGCAGTGGGGTATCGAGCTCGCTACGATTCGACCTCGAAGCCAGAGTTTCTGTCAAAATCCATTGACTGGGGTCGGAAAGCGGTTGCGGGCAGCTCCCTCGGCACAGTGCAGAGGGCTACCTACGAAGTGAACCTGGCTGAAAAGCTTATTGTTCTCTATCTCATGGATCAAGACCCGACTCACCTCCGTAATGCTCTTGGGCAGGTTGAATGTGCACGAAACACACCCCATACCCCACAACTACAGATGATCTGGACGCTGAGGGTTGGTATCAAGGCACTCATGTTGCTCGAGGAATGGAAAGAGTCTCGCATACTCGGCCAGCAATGCATCAAGCTTCTCCCACTCGTGTGTGGACGCTACCGTACCATGCAAGATCAGCAACACGTGGCCAAGCAGGTCTCGGGTCTTGCGGCTGACTGCTGCTCGCTTGCACTGCGGATGGGCGATATCGAGGGCGCCATCGGTGACTTCGAAGTCGGTCACGGGATGATTCTCGGCAACATCATCGATCGTCGTGGTGATTTGACCGCTTTGCGCCAGGATCTCCCAGAGCTTGCGAAGGAGTTCGAAGACCTACAGCTACAAGCATCAGTGGATGTCAGCAGGGCCAAATCCGCGATTATCCAAGAGAAGCTCGGGAAAGAGCGTAACAAGGCTATCGAAGATATTGAGACCTGTCTGGACAAAATCCGTCAGGATCCGAAATACCATGACTTCCTCCAGCCGCCAAGCCTTGACGATCGCAAGGTTAAGGGGTTGAGCATCCACGGACCAATAATCATCCTGAACGTCACCGACACTACGGCCGACGCTATCATCTTGTCGGAGAGAGGGCTCCATCAAGTTGCACTGCCGACTTTTCTCTCCTCAGACAGACCTCGATCAATAAAATCCAAAGTTGTGCAATTTTCAAGGCAACGTGGCCTTGGCGGGCAAGGCACTCTGACACGCGATTTATCCAGCGAGGACACACTCGCTCCTTCAAGGCCAAAGGACTCGGAACTCACATGGCTATGGGAAAACTGCGTCGGTGTGATCATCGGGGAGCTCAAGGGTATGGGGCTACTCAAAGAGCCCCTGGAACCACAAAATGACCGCCCTCGTGTTTGGTGGATCTGCTCAGGCGTTGCGCGATCACTGCCAGTCCATGCCGCCTGTGCATCGCCAACTGCGGTGGTAGGAACCACGGGCACATCCGTCTTGTCATCGTATGTTCCTAGCTTGAAGGCCCTTTCATTTGTACGGAGCTTGCCCCACCAAGAAGGGGCTCTGGACACCGCCGTGAAAAGCAAGCTGTCGATGCTTCTCGTCGCAGTACCCGAAACACCAGGATATCCGTCTCTCCCTGGAGCAGCCCGGGAGAGAGACGCCGTGGCCCAAGTGTGCAACGACGTGTACGAATGCGCGGCTTTTACCACCCCCGATGCGGAGACGGTCCTGGAGAATGCATACCGTGCAGACATCTTCCATTTTGCCGGCCACGCCATGGCAGATGCCGCCAATGCATTGGAGAGCAGTCTTGTTCTTTGCAAGGAGAAAGAGGGACTGCCTTGTATCGACAGGCTCTCACTTCTAGCGATATCCGATCTCACCCTGGAGTCAAAACCATGGCTCGCTTTCCTATCGGCGTGTTCAACGGCGGCGGTTGAAGCCCGCGGACTTGCAGATCAGAGTCTACATTTGGCTGCGGCCTTTCAGATGATCGGGTTTGGCCATGTTATTGGGTCTCTTTGGCCGGCGGACGATGAAGCGTGTGCACTGTTAGCTGAGGCCTTCTATGGAGGACTGGTCAGGAGAAGCAGAGGACGAATTTCCCACAGGGAGGTGTCTGCGGTGTTGGATGAAGCAATCGCCCGGGTTCGCAATGAGTATCCTGACCCGGCTGCATGGGCATCTTTCGTTCATTTTGGTCCTTGAACCGCACTATGTGTTAGCAATGACTTTTTTTCTACAGCATGAAGATTAATGCTTGTTCCTCGTCAAGTCTCATTGTGATGCTGCCATCCCGTATTGGCCCCACAATCGAGCCCCCTGCCCTCCCAAAGGCGCCCAAACGAACGTACGGCATCGCATTGGTAGGCGTTACCAGTCCTCACACCAAAACAATATCCTCCACTCCGGCTTTATCGAACGGCCCTACCAGCTTGTGCCTAGTGATGTTGTTAAAAAAACATGAACGCCCCAATCCGGTGCTATATATTTCTCCCCTTTTCATCCTTGCCAGCCGGGACCACCACAACACCCGTATACTGATACGAGGTCGTCCACCCGTTAGGAATCTCCTTACCCCTGATATGAGAATCTGTCATCTTCAGCGGGTTAGCCGGGTCATTATGCTAACCCTGTTTAACCGCCAGAATCATATAAGCGCCTTCAGGCAAGACATCTCCCTTCTTAACCTTTAAATCATTATGCGTGTACTTAAGGACCCGAGGCGTGACTGCCTAGCCTTTAAGCACGTTCTAATACTTTCTTATAATTTACTTATTGTCTCTAAAAGGTAACACCTGTAATATATTAAACTAATCCCACTATTTAAAGCTATATAGTATCTTCATTAAACTCCATAACAGCATACTTCTCCCCGGGCACCCTCTTTACCTTTTTATGCCTTCCTTTACTTACTTAACTCCTTTTAGCCCCTCTGCTAACCCTGTAATAACCCTGTGGAAATAACTCTTACTTTTTAAAATAGTCGTTAAAGGCTTAAAATATTTATTGGTAATCTCCTCACAGCACTCTTAAAGCAGTCGGTCCTACCTGTAGTATATGTTACAACCAATACCTGTCAAAGTGGGTCGACAGGGTCGTAGGGTTGGGATTAGGTAAGGAGGCTTAAATACGTCTGAAGCCTTAAACTAAGCGGCGAGAGCAGGAGGGGCAGATGTAGAAGCAAGTCCTTTTCAGGCGGGGTTCACTAAGTCAACGGTCGTATGTCACTATAATACACTGTAACACACAGAGCGACAATGTAGTAGGACACAACTAAAGTGATTCAATTGACAAAGCGAATACTTACATGAGGAACCAGAAGGATTCCTAACACCATCGTGGGCACGATGAGAGCTATCTATACTATAGGATGGTTTGAGGATCCGAAGTCCCTCAGCTCCGGGACCAACTAGTCCCGAGTCTCCTCCTTCCCGGGTCCACTCCGGCGTCCCGAAGCGTCGGGGCGCCGGGTCCCTTCTGATTGGTTCGGTCATGGCTTTGCGGGTCGTCGCACCCTGGGCCCAATGATTGGCTAGTTACAGTTGGCCCGTGCTTTTTAGCTTAGTCATGACTTAGGTCGTGACATTCTAACAAGGCGCACGTCATGTTTACATAATAATCAGCTAGCTATATATTTTATATAATAAAGCTAAGGGTGGAATACGTGTGTATATAGTTTAAAAAATACTAAATAATTGTTTTCTCTTCCAAATCTGTAAGGTTATGTAAGTTAGCTGGAATATCGCGTCGTACAGGCTAGCTGTCACGTTGTCACGTTAAGATTATACAGTTAACCTTATTAATAGTGGAGAAAGTTAATGTTAATTAAAAGAGTAGTGTTGTTAGTGAAGAAAGTGCACTTTCACTTATATTACACACTTGCTTATAAGATACATTAGTAAAATTCTAAAATCTTTAACTTATATTATTAAGCTTTTAATTTTATACTTTAGTATATTTTACGTTAAATTTTAACAACGGTGGTAGGGCTGAAATCTGGTATTAAAAATGATAAGTTTTAATATAAAACCCGTTGCATTGTAAGGTCACGACATTTACGTGACTATAAGGTGGCAGATACAAAGGTGGATAACTATATTTATCGAGCTATATCTCGACTTACCGCCTTGGCTTATGTAACGGTAGAACTCTTACTAGGAAATAAGATAAGTTTCTCTTTCTAGGTTAATTAGGTTACACGCGTATTATATATAGTGATGTAAGTAAAGTGGGCCTTGTCAGCAGATCAGGGCTCGTCAGCACTTAGTGGCGGTTTTATTGGCTTTACCTAGAGTTACTTATAAACTGTCTTCTTGAGCCCTGACGTCATAGATTTAAAATTCTATTCTGCACTTAACGGCTTTGGTTAAGACATGCTACAAGAAGCTTAGAAAGTGTAGGCTTTGGGTAAGCTCTAGGAAAGCTCCGAACACAAATGCTATGCGATCCTCTGTTAACAGGTAAAAAACTTATTATGTTTCGAAGTAGCCGGAATAATCGGTTATTAGAAAAGGCGCTAAGAACACAGCTGGTTACCCTTAGGTAATTGCTTTTAAACGATACAGTTAAAAAAACCAGCACAGATCACAAACCAAATAGTTCCGTAATGTATAACCTCTACATTAATAACATAAAGCATGTTAGCATATATAAACTTATTAATAACTTAACATAGTAATTAGCTTTATTAAATTGTATTAAATAGTAAGGCTGTCGCGTGACATAAGAGTAATGACGTTGTATCTAAAGACTTGACCAGGGTCTTTCTTATAAGTTATTTAGTGACTCACAAGAGCGGGGAACAGTGTAACGATCAGTGGAGAACTACATACGTTATGTTTACACCACTACCGTAAGTGAAAGAAGGGTGGTGGGGCATGCAAGCGGTCGAAGTCGCCTAATTCGGCGGCAGATGCCGCCAAATCGGAAGGTAAAAACCGCAACACTAAGACTAATGGTATAATACAGTAGCGAGTTTAATAAGTATTACCTATTAAAGTTCTCTTTAATTAAATAAGGGATAAGGTTAATAATAGAAAAGCTGTAAGACATCTTTAATAAAGTTATAAAAAGCCTAACTTTAAAAGAACTTAAACTATTTATTAACATCCTTCATAATAGAGAAGCAGCTCTTTTATAAAACTTTACAGAAAGTAGCTAGATTAGCTTAAATATTATACCTCTGTAAAAGATTAAAACTATCATTTATAAAGCTTAACAGTTTAGTTATATTCCTATCTTAAAGCCTCTTATTCTTAAGGTTATTTAAATGCTTAAAAATAAGATGTAGTAAAGAGTTTTAAAGGAGTCTTATATAACGTATTGTAAAAACTAGTTTATAGTTTAAAAAAAGAACAGTAATCTCCATTTAATTAATAAGACTTAAAAGATAAATAAAGTTACAGTTTATAATACCTTCAGCTTATTAAGTACAGAAGAGGTTAATAAAGAGTTTAAAGGTTATAAGCTTATCTTACTCTTAAACCTTTTCTTTAATTATAACTATATTAAACTAATCGTTATAAATAAAGACGTAATAACTTTCTCTACTTTAATTAAACTTTTTAAAATATATACTCTTCCTTAAAGAGTAATAAACTTAATAACTTAATTCATATAAGCCGTAATTCAAATACTTTATAACCTTATCCTATATAAATATTAATTATTTCTTAACAATATCTATATAAAAGGGCCATAATACAATTATAATAAGGAAGAACTTAAATCTAACTTATAACGTTACGTAATTAAGCATTTAATAAACTTACTTTTAATAATGGATATTATGGTTATTAATTACCTCCTTAACCGGTTTCTTCATTTTAAAAAAAGCGTACGTTTACTAAGCTTAAGTAAGTATCGTAACTCTACTTATATATCCTTTAAGTTAAGACTTATAAATTTATTAAATATACTCCTTTTATTTATTTAAATTATAAATATAGAGTTTCTTTTAATACTAAAGCTTTACTCTTAATTTAAGCATATTATTTACACTTTTTAACAATAATTCTTACTAATAACTAGTTTCTTTATAATTTAAGTATATTAAGTATTTCTTACTGCACTTTTACACGTGCTTTAAAAAGTCTTTTAAAAGGCACTTATACTTAAAACTCTTATTATTACTAATAGATATTATACTTCATTTATAAGTTTAATTATCTAATACATATAAAGTGTATTCTAATATACTGTTTTTTTGTAAATATAATAATAAAGACTAAAGTTTAGTTAATATCTTTATAATCTTATTTATTATTAAAGGTATTAACTTATTCATTATCTTTTCCCTTAATATAATAGATTTAAAAGTGGAATAAAGTTATTAGTTCTATTTAATATACTTATTAAAGGTTAAGTTCTTTTGTTAAGAAGTACCAAAAGTTATTATAATTTAAAAAGACCTAAACTAATTCTTTTATACTACATAAATACAGTACTGACTTAATAAAGCATTAGATAATCGCTATTAATTCCTTATTATAAATAAGATATTATAAAGCTAAGCCTTAAATCCCTTTTAATAAAAAGGTAATTAAGTAACGTTTCCTATCATCTTAAACTTAGTTAAGTTCTCTGCCGATTATAAACTCTAAGAAACCCATTTTCACTTAAAAAGGCTTTAAGAAATTAAAGAAGGTTAAGACTAGTACTGTAATAAACGTATATTTAAGTTCTTTCAATACCTTTTATTATTTATCAGTCTACTTAAACAGTTTACCCTCTTTTATAAGCTTATACATTAATCTTATAATTTTTACAAAGTATTTAATAAAGTATTAGTAGAAATTTGCAAAACTAATAAAGGTTTATAACTTTTTTTAATTCTTTAAAGTAAACTAATCCTTAATTATTATTATCTTCTCTAATTATATTTTAAACTTTCTAAGGGTTACTATAAACCCTAAATAGTTTAATTATTAAATATAAAAATAACTCTTCTTTAAATTCACTATTAGCTTTACTTTTTTAAGAGCTATTATAACCTATTACATATACTTTTAATATTCTTCTAAAGTTTCAAAATAAATTAGAACGTTATCTAAATATATAAAGATAAACTTATTAAAGAAGGGGTAAAGAACACTGTTGATAAAATTTTAAAAAGTTACAGAGGTATTTATGAATCTTATAAATATAACTTAGTATTAGTAATATCTATTACAAGTCTGAAAGGTTATTGTATACTTATCCTCTTCCTTCACTTTAATGTAATTAAATCTTATAAGGAAGTTAAAGCTAGAGAACTAATTCGCGTTAACAATTCATTCTTATATTTTAATAATAAGTAATAACGAGTAACACTTCTTAACGATATCTTTATTTAACGTTTAATAGTTGATAATTATATAAAGATTACTGTTTCCTTTTTTTAAGACAAACAGTATTAAGTACTTTATTAGAGATTGGAACTTTATAATAAACCTGTTCTTTACGTTTTCTTCTATATACTCCTATAAGGTTTTAATCTGTTAAGAGTTCAAATAGTGTTGAAATGCAAAAGGGGTCAAGGCATTGGAAAGCAGTGTGTGTTGAAGGTGATTGATTATTTCTATCTTTGAGAGTGGAAGCCGTGTTATTATAGCCATGAGGGTGGCCAGTGCACGGAGTGCATTGGCCACACTCGCTTCTGCGAAGCGAGGTTGGCTGACTGAATACGAGGTTGGCAGTGGAGTCTGGCGTTCTTGGCTGTGCAGATCCACGGATGCAGCCGC